>Ga0316612_1000028_pt1 | contig 56562 bp, 36 predicted proteins | sample MIS2016226_MG_FD_207676 | JGI IMG/M metagenome (GOLD analysis project Ga0316612, IMG submission 207676) | Microbial mat bacterial communities from Middle Island sinkhole, Lake Huron, Michigan, United States - MIS.2016.226 | ecosystem: Environmental > Aquatic > Freshwater > Lake > Sediment... | reverse complement strand
GTAGCCAGCAAAGGGTTTTGAGTAAACCAACGTACAACTGGATTGAGCGGAGGTTTTTCAGGCCCTTCAGGCCCTTCAGCAGAAGGGAGCGCATCATTTGGCGCTGGTGGGGCCTCTGAAGGGAGCGGCAGAGTCTCTTCAGAAGCTGGGAAAGGAGTCGCCTCTTCTATGGCTTCTACGGGGAGCGGAGCCTCTGAAGGGAGCGGCAGAGTCTCTTCAGAAGCTGGCAAAGGAGTCGCCTCTTCTGTAGCTTCTACGGGAAGCGGGAGCGAATCAGTTAGCTCAAGCTGCGTTGGCAAAGGAGGCCCTTCAATTTCAGCAAGCTCAGTTTTCACCGCTTCTGGGGGAAGGAGAAACGCAAAAGCTGGCTTTTCCTCTTCTTTGGCATGAACAAGCTCGGCTTCACTAACCGCAAGCTCTGGCGGCGGTGCGAGCGCAGCTGAATGAGGTGCGCGGCCCCGTAACCGCAGCCGCAACCGAGTCAAAAGCTCAATTGAGCGATAGGGCTTGGTGAGATAATCTACTGCGCCTAGCTCAAGTCCATGGATAACCGATTCCTCTTTCCCATTAGTAGTCAAGACTAAAACTAGAACCTGTTTCGCCAGCTGCTCAAGAAGCTTCCAGCCTTCGCCCTGCGCCATCTCAACTTCTAAGAGAACCAAGGCTGGTTGGTGAGTCGTAAGCAATTGCTCGGCAAGCACAAGATGCGGAGCCGAAAAGACTTGATACCCCTCTTGCTCAAGCAACGTTTCTAGGCTGGCCAAGAGTGCCACGTCTTCGTCTATGATTAGGATGGTAGCCAACAAAAACTCCTCGAATCCTTTTGACATCGTTTGGATAGAACGCTATTATAACATGGCCTGGGGTTCAAAACAAAAACCTTTTTCAGCGGGCCCCCGCAGAGGGTGCTACATGAGTCTCACTGCTACAACAAACTACGAAGTGATTGTCGTGGGGGCGGGGCACGCGGGCTGCGAAGCCGCTCACGCTGCCGCTCGCCTGGGCTGCACAACTTTGCTGCTCACGATGGATTTGGACAAATTGGCCCAAATGTCCTGTAATCCCAGTATTGGCGGGCCCGCCAAAAGCCATTTGGTGCGCGAAATAGACGCGCTCGGTGGCTTAATGGGGCGAATTACGGATGCCAGTTTTATTCAGATTCGCCTGCTGAATGAGAGCAAAGGCCCCGCCGTGCAAGCGTTGCGGGCCCAAGCCGATAAACGCCTCTATGCCCGCTTGCTGAAAGAAACTCTCGAAGCTACGCCCAACCTTGATTTGCGCCAGGCCACTGTCGAGCGAATTGTTCCTTTTCAGATCGCCAATCAGCCGCAGCCGCTTCCTGCTGACGCGCATCCTAAGACTCGTTTCGCTGTTATCACTCAGACTGGCTGGACTTATTTTGCTCAAACGCTCGTGCTGACGACGGGAACTTTTCTACGCGGTAAGATCATTATTGGTGAAGCAGCTTGGGGCGCAGGGCGCAGTGGCGAATTCCCTGCCTTGGCGCTGGCTAAAGATTTGGCAGACTTGGGATTCCCCTTGGTCCGTCTGAAAACGGGAACTCCGCCCCGCATTGATGCCCGCACGATTGATTTCAGGCAGGCCGAAGTGCAACCTGGCTCTGCCAAACCGCTCTATTTTGGGCATTATTACAGCGATTTGGGGGCTTGGGAAGCGCCACCGCCAGTGCCTTTCACTGAACCGCCTGCTGCCGTCTACCCTGAACCGCTAATAAATAGTTGGCGACCTCAGTTGCCTTGCTATTTAATCTATACCACGCCTGCATTCCACGACTTGATTCGTGCTAATTTGCATCGCGCTCCGCTTTTCAGTGGGGTTATTGAAGGCGTTGGGCCACGCTATTGCCCCAGTATCGAGGACAAGATCGTGCGTTTTGCGGATAAGGCGCGGCATAATCTCTTCTTAGAACCTGAAGGCTGGAGTACTAGTGAAGTTTACGTCCAGGGTTGTAATACTTCGCTGCCCGAAGATGTGCAATGGGCAATGTTACGGAGCATTCCCGCTTTGCGAAATGTTGAATTGATGCGAAGTGGCTATGCGATTGAATATGATGCGGTGGCGACGGGCGAAATTGGGGTCAATCTGGAGACGCGGCGGTTGGCTGGACTTTTCCTGGCGGGGCAGATCAATGGCACGACGGGCTATGAGGAAGCGGCGGCGCAGGGCTTAATGGCGGGAATCAATGCGGCGCGGCGGGTGCAAAAGCAGCCTGCGCTTATTTTGCGGCGTGACCAGGCTTATATTGGGGTTTTGCTTGACGACCTCGTGACCAAAGAAATCTATGAGCCTTACCGTATGTTCACAAGTCGCGCCGAACATCGCCTTTTGCTGCGCGGCGATAATGCTGACTTGCGCCTTACGGCTCTTGCTCACGAATTGGGCCTGCTTGATGCTGAAAGAGTTGCTGCTGTCGCGCAAAAACAGCTTCTTACAGCTAATTTACAGCATCAAATTACTGAAAAAAGGATTTTCCCCACGCCTGAAACTAACGCAGCGTTGCAAGCGGTAGGGTTTGCACCTTTGAAAAACGCGGTCAATGTAGAGACCTTATTGCGTCGCCCGCATGTCTCTTATCAGCAATTGCAAAAACTCTTTGATTTGCCTCTTGTGCCTGCTTCAATAGCCGAGCAAGTGGAGATCAACGTGAAATATGGCGGCTACATTTTGCGGCAGCAGCAGGAGGCCGAGCGTGTACAAAAGATGGAAAGTCGGCGGTTGCCCCCAGACTTTGATTACACGCAGGTCAAAGGTTTGTGCAACGAAGCACGGGCTGTTTTACAACGTTTTCGCCCCGCGACTTTGGGCCAAGCCGCAAGATTAGCAGGTGTTAATCCTTCTGATGTTACGATTTTGCTCTTTGCGCTGGAGCGAAAAGCCTAGATCGCTGCTAGATTCAGCAAAAAGACCTTTGCGGTCTCGCAGACCGCAAAGGTCTCCAGTGTTAAAGAGCCTCCTTAAATCATTGAAAATTAAGCCTTGGTCTTTCAAACGGCCCATTGTAGCTAGGGCCCCAAAAAGTATTCAGACTCTGGCCTTCGACTCCAATTTCGACCTGTGTCGTAGTTTCATCGCCCTTGCCAATCGGCAAGCCAGTTAGGCCCAGCACTAAAGCATCCACGGCGGCCCGACGATTTTGCGCTGTCAGAAAGGCCCGCGAAAGATTCACAGTCACGATGCTGCCCTGCACCCCAACATTTAGCAGTTTTGTCCCCCCTGGAATGGGATTGCTCAAGAGCGCGGCATAACTCCCTGGCCCCGCCAAAGTTTCGCTTACGGTAGCACGAGCGACTCCCTGCGTATGCGGAATGACGCGGGTGAGGCAAACTTGGTAATCACCCAGCAGATAATAGAGTTTAACGAAGAGGGTAACTTTTGGAATATATCTTGGGGGCAAATCTTGCGGATTATCGAGGTTAAGCAAAGGCCGTTCAAGTGGTAAAGGGCTTGAATTGATCCCAACATTCTGGCCCTTCACTTGAATCTGGACTTGTTCAATCCCTGGAAGATCGGTCAGCGTCAAGGCAAGCGCCTGCAAAGCCTGCTTATCGCCAGGAATCTGGGTAAAATTGAGCGTTAGCAGGTTATGCCAATGTTTGATTTCAAGGAGGCGCGTTTTGGGGGCCAGCGAGCGCTTCAAATGCGGTGGGGGTGCGGAAAGGAGCCCTTGCACCGCCAGCGTCGCGGTAAAAACTACAGGGTCATCAAGGTTATTAAGTCGGCGTGTTTCGGTCACGGAGCGCGTCACAGTAACGAAAACCCGCCCTGTCTGGTCTGCAAAATAGAGCGTGTAGGTCGGGGGCTTAGGGGCGACCATCGTTGAACCTGTAACTAACTGTTTGCCTAAAACCAGATAAAGACTGATAATAACCAAGAGCGCTGCCAGCGCCAAGCTATAGATGAGCCGATCAACGGGGGCCAGCAAAGCTTGCCAGCTTTGAATCCGCGAGGGCGAATTTGGATTCGCTGCCGTCTCTGGCAATTCTAAACCCAGGTATAATGGGCAATTAAGATGCTCCTGCGCCAGGCAAAATTGGGTTTGGGCAACGGGAATTGGTTGGGCTTCCCCATGAACAAAGCACCGATGTTCGGGGGTTGGCAGATCAAAGCGAATGGCAGCATTTTGTTTCAAGCCTAAATGGGGACAATGATTTGATTGCTTTATCATCTAGCAAAAACCCTTCTTTTCTTTCGCAATTTGAGCAAGACCGAGACTGAGCAGAAGAAATTTCATTTCGTTTCAGAGATGCAGCGGTTTAAGAGCATCGGGGTGGCCTAATTCTAGCTTATGGCTGTTTTCGTTTGTATTTTCTAGTTGTTTGTCACTTTGAAAGTGGGAAAAAATACTATGCGTATCCTGATAGTCTCCGATATTCACGCAAATATAGTGGCTTTAGAGGCTGTTTTGGCCAGCGCGGGCAAGTACGACGCGCTTTGGTGTCTAGGGGACACTGTCGGCTATGGGTCAGCGCCCAATGAATGTGCTGAAGCCATGAAAGAACATGCTGCTGTTGTCGTCAGTGGCAATCATGATCTGGCTTGTATTGACAAAGTTGACTTAGATGACTTTAATCCCGATGCTCGCCGCGCCAATCTTTGGAATGGAAAGCAACTAACTAAAGATAATCGGGCTTGGTTAGCTGAATTATCTGCAATTCAACGCATTGACGAGCGGTTTACGGCGGTTCACGCTAGTCCTAGGGAGCCAATTTGGGAATATCTCCTCACGCCCGAACAGGCCATCGCTAATTTCTCTTATTTCGAGACCCAAATTTGCTTCATGGGCCACTCGCATGTGCAATTGAGCTTTCGTTTTGATGGCAAAAATCGTTGTGAACGCTCTTTGCCGAGCCATGGGGAAGTTTTGCGCCTAGAGAATAAAGAGCGTTATTTCATTAACCCTGGGAGTGTCGGCCAGCCCCGCGATTATGATCCCCGTGCGGCTTATGCCATCCTAGACACGACGCTTAATACGGTTGGTTTTTACCGCGTCGAATATGATATTACCGCCACGCAACAACAAATGCGCGAAGTTGATCTCCCCGTTGCGCTTGTCCGGCGGCTTACTTTTGGAGTCTAAGTTCGCGCTTTAGCGCCTTGCTTATTTCTATAGAACGTAAGAAACCACAACCTTGCCCAAGCTTGGCTTGGTTGTAATTGGGGTCCTGCCGGACTAAATGTAGAACAGGCATTTCCTGCCTGTGATTGTAATTTTATGCACAAACCTTCTCTCAAGCCCTTCCACCTGGCGCTCACTGGCCGCCAAGTGCTTTTACTGCTGGCCGTGTTGCTGGCCGAAGTTCTTTTGCTGGTGCTGGCTTTAGCGAAAATCGTGGATCATGCCTGGTGGCAAAGTCTCTTTTTAGGTATTGTTGAGGGTTTAACTGAATTTCTCCCGATTTCCTCCACTGGCCATTTGCTTATCACCGCGAAGCTAATTCGGTTTGAACATGGGATGGGGGGAACATTTGAGATTTTCATTCAATTAGGGGCTATTTTAGCGATCATTGCCTTTTATGCCCGCGATCTGTTGGCCCAAATTAAGGCTGTGCGCCATGAGGCAGCCATTCAACGTTTTTGGCTCAACATCTTGATCGCTTTTAGCCCTGCGGCGGTGCTTGGTTTAACCCTTCATAGCTGGATTAAGAAAGTTCTCTTTGATTCGCCACCCATAATTGCATTTTCCTTGATTGGGGGCGGCCTAATCTTTTTGCTAGTTGAATATCTCCCTCAAAAACCACTTACAGCGCAAGAACTAACTGCTATTTCGCCCAAACAGGCTTTAGGGATTGGCATCGCGCAAACTTTCGCTTTGATTCCAGGGGTTTCACGGTCAGGCGCATCTATTATTGGGGGAATGCTTGCAGGCTTAGATCGCCCCACCGCCACCGCCTTTTCTTTCTATCTGGCTATTCCAACGCTGGGTGCAGCCACCGTCGTTGATTTGCTCAAAAGCCTCGACCAACTTGTAATTGGGGACTTTGGTTTCCTTTTCATTGGCACATTGGTCTCAGGTCTTATCGCTTGGTTGAGTATTGGCTGGCTTTTGCGCTATGTTTCGACTAACAATTTTGTGGCTTTTGGGGTCTATCGGCTCTGTGCGGGGGTGCTAATTCTTCTTTTAGGGTTTGGAAAATTTCTCTAATTGAGAAGAAAGAGGCTTTGCACGATTCCTTTTTTTGTGCTATGATTAAGCTACTTTTTAGTAACAAATAAGAAAGGAAAGTTTGTGCCAAAAGCGAATGAAGGCCAAATAGATCGAGCCGTTCGGGTATTTTTGGGTTTGCTAATCCTAATCGTTGCCTCTATGTTTAGCGGCGTTTTGAAATTGCTCGTTGGGTTTGTTGCGCTGATTCTGCTGATTACGGGCGTGGTGGGCGTTTGTCCAGCCTACTTTTTGATTAAAATCAACACGCTTAATGATAAAATCAACAAGGATACAACACCGTTAAACTAAGCTAATAGCTTTAATTCCCTCAAGCCAGCGAAAGACCTCCACAGACTTCAAAAATCTGTAGAGGTCTTTTCTTTTACTCTGCAAGATTCGACCTAAGCTTATCTAAAATTTGGCTTTAGAACTACTTTGGACTGGGGAATGGTTTGCTCTTGCAGGATTCGCTCTACAACCAACTGGGCTGAAAGCAAGACAAGTGGCAAACCTGTTCCAGGATGCGTACTGGCTCCCGCAAAATAGAGATTCCGATAGCGAGCATGTCGGTTTTGGGGCCGCAGATAGCCGACTTGCAAGAAATTATGACTCAGACCAAAAGCTGACCCTTTGACCAGATTGAGTTTGCTATAATCTTGGGGCCCCAAGGTAGCCTCAAATGTGATCTGGTCCTTGAGATCACCCAGACCAAGTTTCGCTAAACGCTCAAGAACTGAGTCTTTCGCTCGTTTCTGGAGGGCTGCCCAATCCTGGGGCTTCTTTTCATTGAGATGCCCCACAGGAACTAAGATCATCAAACTATCGCTATCGGGGGGGGCAAAGGAAGAATCTGTGCGAGTCGGCGCACAAATATAGAAAGAAGGGTCATCGGGCAATGTCAGATCACGGAAAATGCGGTCAAATGATTGCCGATAACGATGTTCAGCCAGAAAGACATTGTGATGTTTCAGCAATTTCGTTGGTTCGCCCTTGACTCCCCAATAAAACATCAAGGCTGACGAAGTATATTTCAACTTGTTGAGGCGGGCTGACATCCCGTCATTGGGCAACAAATTAGCGTAGACGTAGGGCAAATCAGCATTAGCGACGATAACATCCGCTTTAATGCGTTCTCCGTCGGCCAAAACTACCCCTTGCGCTTCATTCCCCTGCGTTTCAATCCAAGTAACAGGCGAATTGTAGCGAATCTCTACGCCCAAACTTGCTGCAATCTTAGCAAAACTCTCAACAACGCGATACAATCCTCCTTTTGGAAACCAAACCCCTTCGCCTAACTCTGTATATTGCAACAGAGAGTAGGTTGCTAACGCATCAAAAGGGCTAACCCCCAAGTACATATTCTGAAAAGAAAAGGCTGCACGAAGTTTAGGGCTGCGAAAATAGCGCGCTGTGTTGGTATAGTGCTTTTCCAAAGCCTTTAATTGTAGAATCAAAGGCAAATTGGCAGGGCTGAAGTATTCAGGTAGGGAGCGAAAATTGCGCCCTACAAACCGATCTAGTGAAACGTAATAATGCCGATAACCTTCAGCCATAAACGAGAGAAAAGGCCCAAATGAACCTTTTTCAATTGATTCTAGCTGCTTTCGCATTTCCAAAAGGTTATGCGTCAGGTCAATACTTGTTTCATCGCTGAAATGAATGCGATAAGTTGGGTCAACATTTGCCAATTCCAGATGATCTGTCATTTTTTCGCCGAGAGCCTTATAGGTTTCAGCGAAAACCGCCGGCATCAAAAGGAGTGTTGGGCCAGTATCAAACCGAAACCCATCGCCTTCGATGACACTCGTGCGCCCGCCAGGTTGGGCATTTTGCTCGACCAGCGTTACGCGGTAGCCCGCTTTAGCCAGCCGCGCTGCCGCGGCCAGCCCCCCAAGCCCCGCTCCAATCACGACAGCAGAAGCCATAATAATTTCCTTTTAGTAGTAGGATGCGCCAATAACTTGTGCGGCTAGAGTAGCATATTTTAGGGCTTCTCAATGCAGTGCTACCTGCCATTCCAGCCAAAAACGCAAGGTGGATGTTGCGCTAACGATGATTAAGGTCAAGAAAATTGCAAAGATTGCAGGTTTGGCAAGTTGCGGAACTCGCGTGATGAGGCCATCGTAGCTCAAAATCAATGAAACGATAAGCAAGTTGATGAGGAAAAGAATAAAAAGCATGCCTAAGAAGGCAAGAAAAGCTAAGGGCCAAGCTAAGAAATCAAGGTGGCCGTAGATAGCGACCAGCGTCAAAAGGTTTAGGGCAACTAAGCTCCCTAATTCTCGCCAATTTTGCAGGATCGGCTGATTTTGATCAACATCTTTGCCCAGCGATAAATTGAGCATAAGTGCTAAGAAAATTGCTTCAGTAATGCCCATGCCCATTCCTGTGAGACTTCGCAGTTCGTTCAATGGGGGATAGAGCTTTGGCAAGTTTAATTCAGCAAAAAACGAATTAAAACCATCGAGCGCCAGCGCAAGCACGAAGCTAACTAAAAAAACCGTGATGGGCCAAGGCGGTATTCTTCCTGCCCGCCTGCGCCCTAATGCCCATAAATAGCCAAATGTTAGCATTGCACTGATATAAATACTACTACAACGAGTACAAATCGGGAAAGTCAAGCCACCAAGCGTGGTATTATGCTGTTGAGAACAGAGGCCATGCAGAATAGCAGCCATTCGTTCATCCAAAGGCTGCCCAGGAATAAGGAATAATGCGCCTAAAAGCAAGCCTAAAAGGCTAAAAAAAGCAATGCGCCAGGGTTTATTCTGATCTAGCTGGGCAGATCGGGCTACGAAATTTAGCGTCTTTTCCTCAACTTGCCGCGCCGCAATGCGCTGCTGGGCTAATTCCAAGATTTCAGCAGGGGTTTTCTCAGTCATAAGCATTCTTTATGTTCACAAAACCAAGGCCGTAGCTCGCACAATTTCTAAACAACGCTGGGCAACTTCACGCCCAAAATGGCGCGGCGAATGGTCTTCAGGGGCTAATCCTGTCGCATAATTTGTGACATACGCCAGCGAAGCATAGGAAATGCCTACTTCTTGCGCCAGGAAAACTTCTGGCACAAGAGTCATACCGACCACATCTGCGCCTAACCGCTTAAAGGCTTGAATTTCGGCAGCGGTCTCCAGGCGAGGGCCTTCACTACACGCGTATAAACCACAGATAAAAGCACGAGATGTCGTTTCACGAGCTTTTGTGAAGAGAATTTCGCTCACTTCGCGGTCAAATGGATGTTGCAAATGGCTATTGCGCTTCGTTTTTTGCTCAACAAAGCTCAGAATTCGCGTTTTCGTAAAATCAAAAAGCCCATCTAAGACTAAAAAATCAGCAACTTCCAGCAAGGGATTAACGGCTCCCACCCCATTCCAACTCAGAATCACGTTCACGCCCAGGCTTTTAGCCGCCCATAAGTTCGCTCGCGCATTGACAAAAGGTGGGCTAACTTCCAACCGCTTTTGGCCGTGCCGCGACGCAAAAGCCAATTTCGGCTCCGCCCGCGAGTGCAAAATAGGAAAAGCTGCACCATAAGGCGTGGGAATTTCAAGCCGCTCGTGGGGGCCAAACTCAGTTTCCAGGTCGAGATGATAGGCTGCTGTGCCACCAATGATTAGAATCATAGCTTTTGTTGAGAAACAGGCAGGCTGCCCGTTTTATCATAAGTCGCCATTGCACTGGGAAGGAAAATCCCTTTTTCAGTAATGATTTTGCTGATAAGCTCTGGAGGAGTTACGTCAAAGGCAGGATAATAAGCATCTATCCCTTGGGGCGCGATTCTTTTGCCAGCTAAACTTAAAACTTCCTCTGGATCACGCTCTTCAATGGGAATATCTGCGCCCGTCAAAGTTTTGAAATCAGGCCCATCATAGCCCAAAACATAAAAAGGCACATTATGCCGTGCTGCTAAGACTGCATATTGATAAGTTCCAACTTTATTTGCAATACTGCCATCTAAAGCAATGCGGTCAGCGGCTGTGATATAATGAGTGAACATTCCCCGACTAAAGCAAAACCCAGCCATATTATCGGTCAGCAACGTGACTTTAACGCCAATTTCGTGCGCCTGATGCGCGGTCAGCCTTGCGCCTTGCAAGTAAGGACGGGTTTCGTTTGGATAGAGTTGGATTTGCTTTTTCTGCTCGACAAAAGCTGTGTACAACATCCAATTGAGGGCTGCACCAGCGAAACAATGCGTCAGAATGTTCGCGCCGTCTGGGAGCAGTGTCGCCGCATTGCGCCCGCAAGCCTCAGCCACCCGATCTCCTTCAGCGACCTGAGCATCTACAAAAGTGACTAAAGTCTGTTCAAGATCTTCACCATTTCGCAAAGCGGTTTCAAACAGCGTTTCGGCAGCGGCCAACAAATTGGCGAGGTCGTCGGCGGTAGGGCGCGTCTGCCGCAATTTGGCGGTGGCTTGCGTCAAAGCCTCGCGCTGCTGCGCCACTGTCGCCTGGCGCTTCTGCCGCGCCACCAAAGCCAAGCCGTAGCCCGCCACATACGCCAGCGGCGGCCCACCTTGCACAATCATCGTCGTAATGGCCATCGCCACAGCTTCCAGGTCTGGGCAAGCCACAAACTGCGTTTCGTGCGGGTAAAGCCGGCGGTCTAGCACAAAAACTATGCCTTGATCTCGATCATAACGCAGCGTCGCGCCGCGCTGAGTTAAAAGGGGAAGTTTCATGGCCGCCATTATAACGGTTTTACGGTGGCCGTGCAATGCCCTGGAAGTTGTATAATGCAGAGGTGATAATTCCTACTCTGAAATCCCTGGATTTGGAATCAAATAGGCTGAACCCCAAGCTCTTTTCCCCGGAGTTGGGTCACGGCTAAAGCCGGGGCCTCCGGGAGGGGGCTTTCAGAGTCATGCCATGCATGACTTTTTCCCAGCTTTACAATTTGCGGAGTCATCAAATGAAAACTCAGACTCGGCCCCAAGCCAGTCTGCCCCAGCGTTCTACCTTCAGGCTCTTTACCCTCGTTTGCACCTTTACCCTGTTGGCAACGTACCCTTCTTCTGGCGTGCCCGCCGCCGCGCTCGCGGCCAATGCGCTCCGCCCCTTTAGTTCGGCTTTAGCTGAAAATGTCAAGTTTGTCAAGCTGGGCAATGTCGCCTATTTCATCGCCACCGACAGCCAACACGGGGAGGAGTTGTGGCGCAGCGATGGCACGGCTGCGGGCACGTTGTTGGTGAAGGAGATCCATCCTGGGGCCAATGGTTCACGGTTGGGGTCTTTAGTCGTGCTGAAGAAGACTCTTTTCTTCGCCGCCGATGATGGCCAAAACGGGCGAGAGTTGTGGGCCACAGACGGTACACTTACGGGTACAGTAAGCGTCAAGGATATTAACCCTGGCGCAGGGAGTTCTGACCCCAGCGAGCTAACCGTCTTAGATGATAAGCTCTTCTTTCGCGCTTCAGGGGATGGGAAGGATTATGAGCTTTGGCAAAGCGACGGTACACTTGCGGGAACGGTGCTAGTTAAAGATATAAACCCTGGCCCAAACAGTTCAGTCCCTAGCCAGCTAACCGTTGTAGACAAAACGCTTTTCTTCGTGGCCGACGACGGTCAACATGGGCGCGAGCTTTGGCAAAGTAGCGGAACCGAAAAGAGTACGGTTTTAGTCCAAGATCTTCGTTTGGAAAAGGAGAGTTCCGACCCTAGTAATTTGACGGCGGTTGAGAAAACCCTCTTTTTTGTCGCCAACGATGGTCTGAATGGCGCAGAGTTGTGGGAAAGCAATGGCGTAACCGCTGAGTTGGTAAAGGATCTTTGGCTCGGCGCAGATTCATCTTCGCCCAGCGAATTGACCAATGTCAATGGAACGCTCTTTTTCGTCGCGGCGACGGGAGCTACAGGTGCAGAACTGTGGGCGAAAAACAAAAATAAGGAGCCAACTTTAGTCAAAGATCTTTTGCCAGGGCCAACCTCTTCAGGCCTTTGGAATTTGACAAGCTTTCAGAATAAGCTCTTCTTCGTGGCCAACGATGGCGAAAGCGGTTATGAGTTGTGGGAAAGTGAAGGTCTGTTGACTAACACAGTTTTAGTCAAAGATTTGCATCCTGGCTCCGCCAATGCTTTCACCCCTTTGAGTTCCTGGCTCACGGTAGTTGAGAGCGCGGGAGCGGGAACACGGTTATTCTTTGCCGCCGATGATGGCCAGCATGGCCGCGAATTGTGGGTCACAGATGGCTTTGCGAAAGGGACCCTTCTGCTCAAAGATATTAACCCTGGCAGTGCGGGTTCTGAGCCTAGCAACCTTGCGAGCGTCGGGGATAAGCTGTTCTTTGTTGCCGATGATGGTCAAACAGGTCGCCAGCCCTGGAAAAGTACGCTTGAAGAAACCAGCCTAATTAAGGTTCTCGGTGATCTGCTGCCGGTCTACTTGCCCTTTATCATTCGGTGACTAGACCTTGGCCTCGGTTTCGGCAAACTTACCCCTCCCTTGTGTTGGCTCTCGCTTCTCCTGGGCTGGTCAACTGGAAGCTGATAGCTTTAGCTAAGGGAAGAAGCTTGAACCTTTGCGTAATCGGTGCGCGGATGATAAATCCCTTGTAAGGTATTCAGGAAAGCTCCCTTAATCAGAACCAGATCATGCAAAGTCAAAGCGGTGTTATTCAACTGCCCACTCCGGATCCGTTCATCAATGATCCCGTTGACCGTAGCTTCAAGGGTTTGGGCATTTTCATTGACTTGACTTTGCCCTTCGGCGCTCTTAGGCTGCGTGAGAATCAACTTTCCACTCTGGGCTTTTGAGCGGACTGTAGCTTCGACGGTGTCGGCTAACATCATGATTCCCTCTTCCTTTGTGGCAGGCCTGGGGCCAGGGTAGCGAAAATCTTTGATTTCTACGCTATCTTTCTGCTGAAGGGCCAATTGGTAGAAGTTCCCAACGGTATTTGTACCGTGATGAGCAGTAATGAAGGCACTGACTTGCGGGGGCAAACCATGTTGCTGGGCGATCTTTAGCCCTTCGACCACATGGTCAATGATAATCGCCGCACTGGAAGAAGGGTCAAGCTCATTGTGAATATTCTCCCGCCCCAACTGGTTTTCGGTGAAGAAGAAGGGCCGGACGGTTTTCCCGATGTCGTGGTAATAGGCCGAAACCCGCAGAAGTAAAGCATCAGCCCCCACAGCTTCGGCGGCGGCTTCGGCCAAATTGCCCACGGCCAAGCTATGCGCGTAAGTTCCTGGCGCTTCCCGAATTAGCTTGCGGAGCAAGGGCCGTGAAGGATGGGCCAGTTCCATCAATTGAAAGGTTGTCACGACTCCTGCCAACCGCCCGACCAGGTTGAACGAGCCAAGGGCCAGAATAGCCGATAAGCCCCCATTCAGGCCACTGAAAAAGAGCAGCGCCGACAAGTCGAGCGCATTGAGCATCCCGCTCCCGGCCAAGAGGAAAGCCAACTGGGTCAGCGTAGTTACGGCTGCAACCCCCACGCCGGCCAACAGGAAAGTCAAAGTCCGTTCGGCTCCACGCACCACAAAGATCGCAGTGGCGCTCCCCAAAAGCATCGTTGCAGCTAAGGTTAAAGTATTCCCGTCAATTATCCCAATGATAAGACTGAGGATGATCGCGCTGACCAAGGCTACTTTGCTATCAAAGATGACGCTCAAGATCAGAATCGTGGTTGCTAAGGGAAAAGCATAAGGCTGTTCGGCCCATATAGGCAATAAAAAGCGAGCAGCTAGGGCCGTCAGCACTAAAAGCGTCGTGATCACCAAGAGCGCTTGCGTCTTCTGCATGATCTCTGGTTGAAAAGTGCCTAAATATTGGACAAAGATCAGAGCCAACAAACTGGCAATTAAGCCTAAGCCTGCAAGATTAAACCAATTTAACTGTTTAGGTAGATCTCCTGTAGCTTCCAGTAGTTCAATGATCTCTGAATTTACAATTTCGCCACTGCGGATAATGCTTTGTCCCGCTAAAACCTCAATTTCGATGGGCTTAATCTGTGCGCGAGCTTCGCGTTTGTGTTGCTCAGTAGCCTGGGCATTCAGCACCCGATTGACGCGCAGAAACCCCGTCGTGAAAAACAAAACTACGCCCCGTTGTGGTTCAGCCAAACCGCTTGTCCAATAGGGCAGAGAGCGCTGCTGAAGTTGCTGCAAAGCGGTTTGGTCAAGCTCATAAGCATACTGCGACACGGCCCGATCATAAAGGGTCAAACATTGCATCTTTACCCCATTCCACCCATTTTCGTCCAGGGCGATCACAGACCAGGCCAACGTGGGGGAAAAGGCAAGGGAAGCATTGGGCAAAGTGCTAAGTTTCTGAATTTTCTCCGAATCGTTGAGGGTGGGGTCGGCTCGCACCGCACTGATGCTGGTCAGCAGCGTATCCAAACTCAGTCTTTGGCGCGAAAGCAGGCTAAAGTCGCTCTCCATCACCAAGTTTTCGGGGCGATTTTCGGCTTTAGCTCGCTCTGCACTCGTGCGTAAATTACTAATAAATTTGACATTTCGCCGCGCTTGAATGCTGATTTGGCTGGGGCGACCCAGTTCCAGCGAACCTGTTTCGCTGGGTAAGCGCAAGGCCAAGGCCCCCCACAGGCCAAGGGCCAAAAAGACTCCAGCCAAAAGTGGCAGAAGGCCCATCTGCGAGGCGTTCCCTGAGCCTGCCGAAGGGACTGGTTTCGGCAAGCTCAACCAGCGGTTCCCTGAGCCTGCCGAAGGGACTGGTTTCGGCAAGCTCAACCAGCGGTTCCCTGAGCCTGCCGAAGGGACTGGTTTCGGCAAGCTCAACCAGCGGTTCCCTGAGCCTGCCGAAGGGAACTTGCCGAAGGGGAAAAGCTTGCCGAAGGGGAAACGAGCAAGCCAGCGAAGGAGATTACTTTTAAGCATAACTTTAGCTCACTCTAAACCACATTAAACCATTTGATCCTGGCCCATTGCATAGGCAATGCCGCTTTGAAGCGTCCCCCGCGTAACAATCTTGCCAAAATTGATTCCCAAACCGACTAAAGTTTGCGCGATCTCTGGGCGAATGCCTGTCAAAATCACTTGGGCCCCTAGCAATTGCACTGCTTGGGCCGCGTGCATCAGCGCGTTGGCCACTTGGGTGTCGACCACAGGCACGCCCGTAATATCCAAAATGGCAATGCGGGCCCGCTGGCGCTCCACCCCATGCAACAAAGTTTCCATTACTTGGTTAGCCCGCAGGGTATCAACGGAGCCAATCAGGGGCAAAACGACAATATCATCGCTGAGCGGGATAAGCGGGGTGGAAAGCTCCTGCAAAATCGAACTTTGGATGCGAATGATCTCCTCCTGAAGACGGTGGCGCTCCTCTTCGGCCCGTTGGCGCTCCGTGACATCCCGCAGAATAACGGTCATGATCTTTTGCCCTGAAACTTCAACTTGCGAAATTGAGGCTTCAATCGGAAACTCTGTGTCGTCAGACCGTAGCCCATAAACTAAATCTAGTGTACCCATTGAGCGTTTGGTGGTTTTGGTCTGGCTAAAAGTAGTAATATGCTGCGAATGATGCTGATGATAACGCCCAGGCAAGAGGAAAGTCAAGTCTTTACCGAGGACTTCAGCCGCTTTGTAGCCAAACATCGTTTCGGCAGCAGCATTGAAAAGCAGAATCTGGTGCTTTTCATCAATACTGATGATTGAATCCATCGCTGAACCAATGATGCTGGCAAACCGCTGTTCACTTTCTTGCAAAGCCAATTCGGCTTGTTTGCGGGCCGTAACATCGGCTTGAATCCCCACAAAATGGGTCAAATTGCCTTGGGCATCGTGAATGGGAGCGATACTAAACTCATTCCAAAAGGGTGCACCATCTTTGCGATAGTTTAATAAGGTTGTGTGCCCCACACACCCCTCATTAATCGCTTGGCGAATCGCTTTTACCGCTAATGGGTCCGTGGCGGGGCCCTGCAAAAAGCGACAGTTGTGCCCCAAAACTTCCGCCGCTGAATAGCCCGTGACTTGCTCAAAGGCCGCATTGACATAGATTAAAGGCTCATCGGGCAAGGTCGCCGAAGCAAGCGAAATTCCATTGCTGGCTGCGGCCATAGCTTGCTGATAGAGCGAGGAACTTTCCTTCAGCGCTAAAGCTTCCGTTTTTAAATGCTCTTGTTCTTGCCGCAAAACGGCTAATTCTTGTTCTAAAAGAGCGATTTGTTGGTTTGCATCCAGCGGACTCGCCGCCATTTGCGGTTCTATGATTGTTAGATCGTGGTTCATATAACTATTTACTCCTGCATAAAGCTAAAAACTTGCCTTCTCAAATCTTGAGATTTCTAAGGGGTCTTTCTTGGCTAACAATTCTTCAGCACTTAGCGCATCAAGGGGCACAGAAAAGAGAAATCCTTGGCCATATTCGCAACCCAACGCTCGAACCTGCTTGAAATGTTGCATGGTTTCCAAACCTTCCGCGACCACATTCATGCCCAACGTATGCGCTAGAGAGATTATTGTTTGCACGATTGCGGCACTTTCGCTATTCCCATTCATTGTATTGATAAAAGAGCGATCTATCTTCACCGTTTGAATCGGAAAACGGTGGAGATAGCGTAAGGAAGAATAGCCCATGCCAAAGTCATCAATACATAATTGCACCCCTAATTGGCAAAGCTGATGAAATTTAGAGATAATTGAGTCGGCATGATCGATCATCATACTTTCCGTGATTTCCACCTTGAGCCAATGGGTTTGACAGTTAGTTTCCTGAAGGGTTTGGACAACTTGGGCAACTAAGTCGGGCTGGAGAAACTCGTGCCCCGAAAGATTGACGCTTATCGTCAAGGGGCGTTCAAACCCCAATTTGGTTTGCCAGCTGTGCATTTGGCGACAAGCTTCGCGCAAAACCCATTGGCCAATCGGGACAATCAGGCCTGTTTCTTCAGCAACGGGAATGAAAGCCGTGGGTGAAATCAAGCCGCGTTGGGGATGCCGCCAGCGGACCAGAGCCTCAAACCCCGCCAGCTGCCCCGTCGCAAGTTCGACAATGGGTTGATAGACGAGGTGGAGTTCGTGGCGCTTGAGGGCGCGGCGCAAATCGCTCTCAACGCGCAGGCGCGTCAAGGCATATTCGTACATCTCTAAATCAAAGACAACGGAGCGTGCGCCACCGAGCGATTTAGCACGGTAGAGCGCGGTATCCGCATCGCGCAGGAGGTCTTCGGGGCGGGTGTAGCTGGAGTTACTCAACGCAATGCCGATGCTGGCGCTAATCGAAAATTCGTGGCCCTCAATATACAAAGGAATGGCCAAGGTTTGATGAATGTACTGGGCGATCTTTTTGACTTCTTGAATGTTATCGACATCTTCGAGTAGAATGGTGAATTCGTCGCCGCCAAAGCGGGCTACCGTATTACAGCGGGCCAAACATTGCTCCAGGCGGCGGGCAATCGCAATCAGCAATTGGTCGCCCGCTAAATGGCCCAAGCTATCATTGATCACTTTGAAACGGTCTATATCAAGGAAGAAAACGGCAAATAGCTTGGTGTAACGTTGGCTATAAGCCATTGCCTGGTGCAACCGATCTAAGAAAAGCACGCGATTGGGCAGATCAGTGAGCGCATCGTGTAAAGCGCTATGGCGGAGGGCTTCTTCAGTCTTTTTTCGCAACGTAATATCACTGAGCAGACAAGCAAAGTTGATAATCTGGCCCGCTTGGTCGTAGATTGGCGTGATTACAATCTCACCCCAAAAGGGACTGGCATCTTTGCGATAGAATAAGACTTCGCAGGAGATCGGTTTCCGCAAATTTGTGGCTTCCTGAATCGCATCACTAATGTTTCGGTCTGTGCCCGCGCCCTGCAAGAAGTGCCCATCTTCGCCCAGTGCCTCGCTGACTGTATAGCCCGTAATGGTTGTGAAGCCCGGATTCACAAAGATGATGGAGTGCCCTGGGCTGCAAGCATCAACGATAATCACCCCCGTCGTGAGGCTATTGATGGCTGAGACTAGCTGACTATTGACGCGGGCCGCAACTTGCAGAGCCTCAGAAGTTGATTTCTGCTCAGTAATGTCGCGCCCAACAGCCTGAAACTCAATTAGCTGGCCTGTCGAGTCGAGGATGGCGCGATCAATCCATTGCTGCCACCGACATTTATCGTTAGGCAACATGATGCTATGCTCAAGCGTAACCACAGGGTTGGTTGGCCCCAGCGCCATAAGGGCCAGCAGGCACCGCCGCCGGTCTGCTTCAGGCAGGAAGGAAAGGAAGTTTTGCCCCAGCAATTGTTCGCGCTCCTGGCCGAAGTAGCGGCAATAGGAAGCATTGACAAAGGTTAGCGTCCCGTTGGGCTGAAACCGGCAAACCAAGTCGGTTTGATCTTCAACAATGGCCCGATAACGGGCTTCGCTCTGATGGAGCGCTTCGGCAAACCGTTTGAGAGCTGTAACGTCTGTCGCTACAAAGAGGAGGTAAGCTTCTTGTTTTCTTAAACTTAGGAATTGCCGCTTCGTGGTTTGAAACCAAGCGGTTTGGCCTTGGGCGCTAATCGCTTTTTGTAACAAAACTTGCTTTTCAGGAGAGTTTTCTAAGATCAGTTGCTCCGGGGAGTTCCAATTCGTGCTTCTTTCTTGGGGCCACGGGCCTTTGGTAAGGTTCGCTAAACTCCCTTCCCCCTCTGAGGCCAGTAAAGCGTCAATGGTTGTGCCATAAAAGGTTGCAACCGCTTGGTTTGCGAGGATAATGCGGCCCCGTTGGTCTTTGACAAAGATCAAGTCGGGGTTGGCATCAATGATGGTGCGGAAGAAAAGGTCGGGCGGTTGGTGAAGTGCTTCGGCCCCAGGAGTTTTGGGAACCAAGGCCCTAAGAAGTTGGACGAATTGCTCGAAGGGACAGTTGAAGGGATCACTACCTTCGGCGGTGAGAGGATGGGAAGTTAGGTTTTTTTCTTCTGGCAACATGGTCGTTTCAGGGCCTCCTGGGCCTCCATAATAAATGTACTGGCTTTGCACTGAGAAGGTTTATTCTTTCAGTTTAGATCTACTAAACAGGCAAGCTGCCTCTTCTACTATTTAGTCAAGTTGGCTGCTCAGGGTTTCTAGGGCCTGGCGGACGTTCTCATATTCGGTTTCAGAAAGGTTGACTAGATCTGGGGCATTAAGGAGGGAGCCTGCCCGGCCCAAAAGCTCCAGTTCGGCGGCCAGCCGCGAGAGGCGCATCACGCCCAGTTGGGCACTACTAGACTTGATTGAATGGGCCGAGCGATGAAGGGCAACCGGGTTTTTCTGCGTAAGGGCCAGCCGTAAGTTGGCTAAGAGCCGGGGCATCATATCCAAGAAAATCCCAATGAATTCGGCTAAAATCTGCGGCGATTCATCACCGAGCATGGCTTGAAACTGTTGCAAGATGGAAGGATCAAGCGTTGGGATGAGAAGGAAGCCGTGGTCCGAAAAAGAGAGGACCAGGCCCTCCCGCCCGCCTAAGTAGCACGGGGGGGGCGAACTCTCCCCCGCCCCATGGTCTGAAGCTCTAGCGCCAGAAAGGCTGGTTTCATTGTCTTCAATAAGGTTCGGGACGTTCGCTTCCCGTTCAGGACTAACCCGCTGCAGTTGGTGGCAAGCGCGAAGGGCTTCGACTAATTCTTCGATGCGGACGGGCTTGGAAAGATAACCGTCCATCCCGGCGGCCAGGAAATTTTCGCGGTCTCCGTGCAAAGCATGGGCCGTCATGGCCCAAATTTGGGGTTGGTCTTGGGCCGCGAGAAGCTGGCGAATATGGCGGGTCGTTTCTACCCCATCCATCTCCGGCATCTGAATATCCATTAAAATAACATCATAGGTTTGGCGCTTTAAGGTAGCTAAAGCTTCAGACCCATTGCCGACAATGTCCACCCGATAGCCCATGCGCTCCAGCATCCAAAGGGCAACCTTTTGGTTGACCGGGTTATCTTCGACAAGCAAGATCTGCAAAGGATGATGGTTGGCCATCTGTGGGTTAATCTGGGGCCAGACCTTCGGCTCTTTGGCCACAATCGGCTGGCCGGTGAAGAGGGAAACTAAGGTATTGTAAAGGTGAGAAGTCTTAATGGGGCGGGCGAGAAAAGCCGCGATTTGAAAGGGATCATTTTGGAGGAGTTGGGTCCGCTCGGTGGATGAGGCAAGGAGGACTAAGGGTAGCGCTTCAGCCTGGGGAAGGGCCCGAATCTGGGCCGCGAGTTGCAGCCCATCAATCTCTGGCATCCGTAAATCCAAAATTGCAAGGTCAAAGGGTTGGGAATTGGTAAGCCAGTCCAAGCTTTGGCGACCACTGGCGGTTGCCCAAGTCAACATCCCCCACGCTCTAAGGCGCTGGGTGAGGATGTAACGGTTGGCCAGGCTGTCATCTACGATCAGGATGCGCTTGGCGACAAGGGGCGGCTGGGGGCCGTGAAGGTAGTAGGGCTGCTGGTGGGGGGCCAGTTCGGCTTGGAAGGTGAAGTGGAAGGTCGAACCTTTGCCAACCTCGCTTTCGACCCACAGATTGCCCCCCATAATTTCAACGAGCTTGCGACTAATGGCCAGCCCTAGGCCCGTGCCCCCATACTTCCGCGTGGTGGAAGCATCAATCTGCGAGAAGGGCTGGAAGAGACGGTTCATCAATTCGCCAGGAATGCCGATCCCGGTATCGCGGACGGCGATGTGAATCATACAAAAGCGGGAGGGCAACAGACTCGCAACCTTCACTTGATCAGGGGTGGAGGAAGGAGGAAGATAAGGGGCAACGGTGAGGACAATTTCACCTTTGGAAGTGAACTTGAGGGCGTTGCCGAGGAGATTGACCAGCACTTGGCGAAGCCGGGTGACATCCCCCAGGAGGCCGCAAGGGGTACGGTCAGCAATACTATAGGCCAGGTCAAGCTGCTTTTCCTCGAATTTGAGCGCGAGAAGGTCTAAGACTTCTTCAATGCAAGCCCGGAGGTCAAAGGGATGATAGTCAAGCTCCAGGCGGCCTGCCTCGATCTTAGAGAAGTCTAAAATATCGTTGATAATCGCTAAGAGGCTATCTCCACTAGACCGCATAGTTTCAACAAAATCTTCTTGTTCGGGGGTCAAGGGGGTGTCAAGCAAAAGGGTCGAGGTTCCAATAATCGCATTGAGCGGGGTGCGAATTTCATGGCTCATATTGGCCAGAAACTCAGATTTGGCTTTGGTGGCGGTTTCGGCGGCTTCTTTAGCGCGTTGCAAAGCCTCTTCGTCGCGTTTGCGGCCCGTAATATCGCGCAAGGAAGCCAGGAAAACTTGCTCCCCTTCCCAGGAAGTTTCGCCGACGTGCATTTCAGCGATAAGGACTAAGCCATCCTTGCGAAAGACCTCAATTTCGGCGGTTTCATGCGAGACAAGGGGGAGCCCAAACTCCCACCCGATAAGGTCGGTGGCTTGCCGATCAAAGATTTTTTCGGCGGCGAGGTTCACAAATTGCACAAGCCCCTTAGAGTCAATCACGACGATCCCGTCGGCGATCTCAGAGATGACGGTGCGGAAGCGATTCTCGCTTTGCTGGAGAGCCTCTTCCATATACTTACGCTCAGTTATATCCTCGTTGGTTCCTAAGAGGCCAACGATCTGCCCGTTAGTGCTGAAGAGGGGAATTTTATTAGCGTCAATCCAAGCATCTTCGCCCCCCGCTTGATGTTGAATTTCAATACTGTGATAGATCGGGAGCCCGGTGGTAATCACGCGGTGGTCGCTGGCAAAGCAGTCCTTGGCCGTGGCCTTCCAGGGAAGGTCGGCATCGGATTTCCCGACAATCTGTTCGGGTTGGTCAAGGCCTGCGTCAATGGCAAAGTTCCGGTTGCAGCCAAGGTAGATTGAAAAACTATCTTTCCAATAGATAGATTGGGGGATATTGTCCATTACTAATTGCAACATCTGCTGCGATTCGCGGAGCTTTTCCTCGCGGAGCTTGCTTTCTGTAATATCTTGAACTGCGCCAAGGACACAAATGACTTGGTCTGTGGTTGGTTCCCATTCAGGGCGGAGGTAGGAGCGGACCCAATGGGTGGTTTGAGTTTTCGTGAGGATGCGATATTCCTGCGCGGTAGTTTGGCCGCGAAAAGCCGCCGCGATTTGTTGAAGGTGAAGGGGAACATCATCGGGGTGAACGACCAGTTGCCAGTCAGAAGTAGAGGTTAGTTCAGCGAGGGTGTAACCTGTGATGCGCGTAAAGGCCTCGGTAATCCATTTGATGGTTAAGCCACCTTGGGCGTTAAGTTGAATCGCAAAGACAAAATCCAAGGTCATTTCCGAGACGGTCCGGTAGCGAAACTCACTTTGGCGCAGGGCACTTTCGATCCATTGGCGCTGGAAAGCCGCCGCGATGATGCTGGCAGCGGCTTTGAGCGCTTCGATTTCGGCGGAGGACCAAACGCGTTCCTGGCGGGTGTCGGTAAAGCTGAGGGTGGCCCACCAAGTTTGGTTGAGGATGATCGGGATAAGGACGATGGACCGAATGCCCAGGTTTAAGAGGGTTTGTCTTTCAAGGGGGGGAAAGGTGTAGGAATTGCCAAAGATGGGGTTGCCCTTGCTAAGGGAGACATGCCAGGCTTTGAAGATGGAAGCTTGTTGAAAGACGGTTTGGAAGGAGGGAGCGTTGGGGGCTTTAGGGGGAGGGGCCCCGAACTGAGGGGCCGAAAATGAGAGGCCCATGAACTCCCGCTGGGCTGGGATCAACTGAGAGGGGGTTGGGGGGGGAATGTCCTCCCCAACCTTAGACTCTTCAGGAAATGAGGACGGGGGCCAGCAAAGGGTTTCAGCTTGGGGAAAATCTTGGAAAGAAGTCGGGGCTGAAGGTTGGGTGGGAAGGAGCCAAACTTGGGAGGCGCTAGTCGCAAGGCCTAAGTGAGCTAAGACTGGCCGGAGATCCTGGGTCGGCGTTTTGAGGAAGTGTTCGGCAGCGAAACTAATGGCTTCTAAGATGGCATCACGGCGGTCAAGGGTCGCTTGGCGCTGCTTGTACTCGTGCAACTCATAGAGGAGGCGCTTGATGGCATATTGCAGGGCCAGGGTGCGCTCGTCTATCCGTTGCTCCAGGGGAACTTCAGCAAGGTGGGTGGGAAGAAGCGGAACTTCAGCAAGGGGTTGGGGTTGCTGGGGCGGGGCAAGGGTAGGGCGGAAAGCGGAGATGTTGCGGAGAAGGACAAAGAAGCAGCGGGGTCGTTCTTCAGGAAGCTCCGGGTGCGCTCCTCCTTGGGGTGAGAGGAAGAACTCAAACCAATGTTGGTTGGCTGGAGAAGGTGGAGCTTCCTTTGAAAGCAGTTGGCAAGGAAAGATAAAGGAGTTCAACTGCCCCTGGAGGAGGGCCTGGATCGCGTTGGTCAGGGGGGGGAGGGAAGTTTCGGAAAGGTCGAGAAGGGAGACTAAGGCCTGGAGGAAGTCTGCGCCCAGAAAGAAGCTGGGGCGGTCAGGAGCCAAACTGGTCATTAGGTTGCGCCAAGCGGGATTAAGATAGCTGATCTGGGCTTGGGCATCAATGATGGCCAGGCCGTCGGGCAAAGTTTCAAGAATGGTCCATGGGTTGCAGGAAATGGCATTCGGGGGATCAGCTTTTGGGTCAAGCATGGTTCAATCCTTTGAGTTGGGCATGGTTGGTCGGTCCGGGGCAATTGCAGAAAGCTCGTCTCGAAGGTTAGGTTGGGGGGACAGAAGAGGAAGCTTGGGAAGAGGGACATAGGAAAGTAAGATTCTTTGCACCTGCGGCCAGCTAGTTTCAAGAAAAGAGAGAAGATCGGGGACCCCTTCAAAGGTAAGGGCGCGGCCCAGCAATTCGAGTTGCTTGCCCACGTCGGCTAACGCGGTGACTCCCAGTTGGGCACTGGTCGATTTGAGCGAGTGGGCCGCACGAGTCAATAAACAAGCATCCTGCTTGGTCAATGCAAGGTGAAGGTTGGCGATGATCTTAGGGGTATCATGGAGATAGATCGTAAGCAGTTCGGCAATAATTTCAGGACTATCTTCGCCCAGCATGAGACACAGGCTTTCAAAGGTGGCGGAGTCAAACAAAGGGGAGAGCGCCAACCCTTCGATGGACTCTGAAACAACAGGGGGCGAAGCAGCGAGACTCTTGCCGGCTTGCCCATTCTGCACCTTGGCTCTTTCCCGCTTGCCCCTTTGGCTCCCGCCCCGCCCGGCAGCCCCTGAAGCTACGGGGGGCGGAGGGAGCTGCCCTGTTTCCGGGACGGCCTCTGACCTCTTGCCGGCTTGCCCATTCTGCTCCCTCCACGAAGGAGCAGCGAAGCCTGAAGGACTACCTGAGCTGGCCAAAGGTAGCAAAGGTAACGAAGGAGTCGCGGTTAAGGCCTTAACCAATTCCTCAACCCGGATCGGTTTGCTGATATGGTCATTCATGCCGACAGTCAGACAACGTTCTCGGTCACCTTGAAAGGCATGCGCGGTCATGGCAATAATGCGCGGCTGCCGGCCCTCCGGCCAGAGGGAGCGAATTCTTTGGGTCGCTTCCAGACCGTCCATCTCCGGCATCTGGACATCCATCAGGATTACATCATAGTGTCGCCATTCCAAAGCTTCCAGAACTTCCAGCCCATTGGCGGCGACATCGGCCCGGTAGCCCAGCCGCTCCAGCAAGCGCAGGGCAACTTTCTGGTTGACCGCGTTGTCTTCAGCGAGCAAGATGCGTAAGGGGTACTGTTGAGCGGTCTGGGGGTCAATGAGAGGGGTCCGGAGCTTGGGTTTCCCAGAAGGGGCTTCCGGCGGATTATCGCCCCCCGCTCGACCTTGGATTTGGGGCAGAGCCGGATGCAAGGCATTCATCAGGGCATCATAGAGATAGGAAGGTTTGACTGGTTTGGTCAACATGGCGATGATGTTCAGTTCGTTAAATTGGGGGGTTTGCTCTAAAAGATAACCCTTCTGCCCCTTGGTGACCAGAGGAATGAGCAAAACCAGCGGCATTTTGGTTTTTTGGTTCCAAAGCGTGGCGGTCAAGGTGTTCCCATTGATCTCTATCGTGCGTAAATCAAAGATGGCCACATCGAAAGATTCGCCGCGCTGGAGCCAGGTCAAAGCCTCCGAACCCGACGCAGCGACCCAAGGGTACATGCCCCAAGCTTGCACCTGATGGGCCAGGACAAAGCGGTTGGTGGCATTGCCATCAATGATCAGCACCTGCCGCCCCGCCAGTTGAGCTTGGTACGTGCGAGGGTTTTCGCCCAGCGCGACCAGAGAAGCTTGGCCGGTGGGCAGCGCTTCGGCCAGGATGGTGAAATGAAAGGTTGAACCTTTGCCAACTTCGCTTTCGACCCAGAGCGTCCCGCCCATCATTTCGACGAGATGCTTACTGATCGCTAAACCAAGCCCCGTGCCCCCGTATTTGCGCGTCATAGAGCTATCGGCTTGGCTAAAAGAGCGAAAAAGTCGCTCGATCTTGGGCCCCGGAATGCCAATCCCCGTATCCCGCACGGCCAAGTGTAACCGATAGTTGGAAGCTTCCAAAGGCCGCGCCATCACGGTGATCACAACTTCCCCCGCATCGGTGAATTTAACCGCATTGCTCAACAGATTCATTAAAATCTGGCGTAAACGGGTGACATCACCCACCAGCAGGCTGGGCGTGAGATCGTCAACGATATAGGCTAAATCTAGGTTTTTCTCAGCGACTTTTGAGGCAACTAATTCAAGCGCTTCTTCAATACAAACTCTTAAATCAAAAGGTTGATGTTCTAATTCTAATTTCCCGGATTCAATTTTGGAAAAGTCCAGAATATCATTGATAATCGTGAGTAAGACATCGCTGCTAATGCGCGTGGTCTCGACAAAATCGCGTTGTTCAGGGTTAAGCTCCGTATCCAAAAGCAAAGTCGTCATCCCCAAAATGGCATTGAGGGGTGTGCGAATCTCATGGCTCATATTGGCCAAAAACTCCGATTTGGCGCGGGTGGCCGTTTCCGCAGCTTCGCGGGCCTGCGTGAGGGCCTCTTCAGCCTGTTTGCGCTCCGTAATATCCTGCGCTGCGCCATAAATTAAGCCTACCCGTTGCTGCTTTGCATCCCACACAGGCCGCTCATAGCCCCGCAACCACCGTATTTCCCCATTGCGCGTTAGAATCCGATATTCTTGCATTTCGGCTTGACCTTTCCGCAAGTTCCCGGAGCTTGCCAAAGGGTGATGGCGCTGCTGTATGAGTTCGCGGTCCGCAGGGTGAACCAAATTTAGCCAAGCGGTATACGTAACCCTTTCTTCGGGCCCAAACCCACAAATCCGATTCAGAGCATCGGTAAACCATTCTAAAACGATAGTTTCATCGGGCTGAAGCGACAGGGCATAAGCATAATCCGACGTTAATTCCGAAACAATCCGATAACGAGCTTCCGATTCCCGCAGGGCCTGTTCGGCTTTCTTGCGGTCCGTGATGTCTGAAAAGGAAGAAACTACCGCGTAGGGCAAAGGTTCCTGGGCCCGAAATAGCGGTTGGGTGTTGATCGAAAGCCAAATTCGGTGTTGTGAATGGGGCCGCAGCACGCCAAGAACTACATTATATTGCGGTTTACCGCTGCGTAAAGTGATTGAAGCAGGCAGATCAGTTTCAAGAAAAGGTCTTTCATCTTCGTGAATGGCATTTTGTTGGATGTTTTGAATCAAGTTATGCGCCATTTGCTCTCGATTATAGCCTAAAATCCATTTTGCACTGGCATTCCAAGCTGTTACGGCCCCAGCCGCATTTTGCAAAATAATCCCTTCTGACATGGCTTCAATGACGGAGCGATAACGCTCTTCGCTTTGCCGCAAAGCCTCTTCCATCAATTTACGTTCCGTAATGTTTTCGTGGGCCACCACGACGCGCACCGGGCCTTCGCCCAGCAACCGCAAGACTTGGCCCGCAAACCAACGCTGCTCAGAGGGTGAATGGCAGGGATATTCCAGCCTGAAATTGTCTTTCTCGCCCCTTAGCACATCCCGAATTCCTACGGCAAAGTTGCCGGCTTCTTCGGCACACGGGCCCGTCGCGTTATCGCAAACCTGCAAATAATTCGCGCCCTCCGCGATATTGGTGATGACCGGCGGGTTCGATTCCGCAAACCCCAGCCACGCCTTATTGACCGCAATGATGAACCCCTTTTCGTTTAAGACCGCGATATGGGTCGCCAGCGAATCCAGAATCGAGCGGGTAAACCGTTCGGCTTCATGGAGCGCATCCCGGGCCCGCATGCGCTCAATTAGCTCAAAGAAAAGCCGATCCACCACCCCCCGTAGCTCTACAGTGCGCTCCTGAACTTTGCGCTCCAATTCGGCCTGGGCTTTTTTGAGCGTGCCCTCCGCTTGCTTTTGGGCGGTGATGTCTCGAAAGGTGACCACCGCCCCCACTAATCTCCCGCGCTCCCGAATTGGGTTACTTGCGTATTCTACAGGAAAAGAGGTTCCATCCTTGCGCCAAAAAGATTCATCCGCCACCCGATGAACGGCCCCCTCCCGAATCGTGGTCAGAATCGGGCTTTGAACCAAGCGTTTTTCTTTTTCTGGCTCTTCAGGCCCAATTTGGGGTGGCCCAAGCAAGAGCTGAAACGATTTCCCAACCAAATCTTCAGGCATATAGCCGACCATATTCGCCGCCGCGGGGTTGATAAAGGTAATATAACCTTCAAAATCGAGGCCATAAATCCCTTCGCCAGCCGAACTGAGCAAGAGTTCATGGCGATCTTTGAGTTGTTCCAGGGCTTCTTCAGTCTGTTTGCGCTCAGTTATATCTTGCAAAGAAGCAAGATAAGCAATATCTCCCTCCCATTCGGTGGCCACCACCCGCATTTCAGCAATCGCTGTTGTCCCCCCATGACACAACACATCTATTTCTGTCGTTTCCCCAGCAACTACGGGAAACCCAAACTCAGAATTGACTAGCACCCTTGCACTATAGCCTAAAATCCGTTCGGCGGCAGGGTTGACAAACCGAATCACGCCGCTGCGATCTACCACAATCATCGCATCGCTATTCCGCACAATTAGGCTCCGAAACCGCATTTCGCTCTCGCGCAAAGTCGCTTCGGCCTGTTTGCGTTCCGTGATCTCCTGCTGCTGGACTAAAATCCCCGGCTGACCTTCTATCGTGTAGGGCGTGAGCGTGGCCATAAACCAGCGCTGCCGAAGCTTGGGCGCTTTTGACGGGGGCTGGGTTAGCAGATCAAAATAAGGATAATCAAGAGAGAATTGCGCCCTTTGCCCCCGCAAAACCTCGGTCAACCCCACGGCCATTGCCTCGGCTATGGCATTCGTCGGCGAAAAAGTGAACGTAAACCCCGCTAAATAATTACTTCCAAGCTCAAACCACTGATTTGCGTTCGCGGAATTCTCAAGCGCTCGTTTCCAAGCGGCATTGAAATAGCGAATCTGGCCCTCAGCATCCAAAATAGCCAGCCCATCAGGGAGCGTGTCGAGCAAAGACCAAAGATCCATGGGTTGTTTGCAGTTAGGAATGCAATGTTTGAAAGGTCCGTTATTCATAGAATGCTTGCCTTCGCCTTGGCCGAGGTTTCCCAAAATTCAAGCGACTCCCAGAAAGCTGGGGTTCTTTGAGCGGGAGCAGGAATGCACCTGTTCATTCTATCATAATTGCATTTCTGGCGGAATCGGGGAAAAAGAGGGCGAGCCAAGCGGCCAACCCTCCGCTCACTTGTTTGAGTTCTAAAATAAACCTCTAAAAGACTGGCTAAAACTATACTATAGAAAGCTATAATTTACAATAATTAGAGTCTACACAGCGTAGTAAAGCCAATTCAAGATAATGTTTCTTCTTCTACCTGCGCGGCCCGCGTGAAATCGGTTAAGAGGCCCTGTGTTATAATAGAGGCCAGTAGAACTAAGGAAGAGCAACTTCTTTCGCATACTGTGCAGGACCGAAGAACTCGTGGATGCTTTTGAAAACCTTGACCATTATGAATTGCTGGGAGTCGGACGCAACGCGACAGAGGACGAGCTTAAAGCTGCTTGGCGGACCCAGATCAAGCAGTATCATCCTGATGTCCACCCCGATAAGCCTTATGCGCTACGGCGGACACAACTGATCAATGAAGCCTATAAAGTTTTAAGTAACCCTAAGAATCGTAGTGCCCCAGGCGGGAAAGAGACCCCGAACCCCAAACCCAGTTGGCAAAAACCGCACCGCTCGCCGCCCGCGCCCACCGATCTTCAGGCCGATTTGTATGAGCAGGCGCGGACTCACTTGACGGCGCGGCGTTACGGGCAGGCCGCAGCTACCTTACGAGAATTGCAGCAAATCAATCCCTTCTACCGCGACAGCGCGACCTTGTTGGCGCAAGCGGAGGCCGCCGGAGCGCCGGGGAGCGTTGCGAGTCCCAAAAAGCCGGCCCCACCTGGCCCAAGTCACCTGAAAAGTCGGCGCTTTTGGTTTTTAGGCGGCGGTCTAATTGTTATCTTGCTGGCGGGCCTGCTGGTTGTAGGAATTGGCATGGCCAAACAACAGCCATTGCTCATTGGGTTTGCCAAGCCAACCGCCACGCCAACTAATTCGCCAACGCCCCAAGCTTCGGCCACCCCAACCTTTACGCCCACCACTGAGCCGACCTCCATTCCCAAGCCTACGGCCAGTCCCCTGCCCAAGAAAACCCCAACTTCTACTCCGCCCCCCACCGTCACGCCCCTCAAACCAGAGCAAGGGGAATTGCTTTACCTGAGTGACTTCACTGACCCCCAGGGTTGGCAAACTACGCAGGGGCGAGGCTGGGAAGCGGAACCTTTCGAGGGCAAATATCGGATTGCTGTCCATGGCAACTTGATTCCAATTTGGTATTGCCGCACGGCTCCAGGGGGGCCAAACTTCAGCCTTGGGGCCGATGTCCAGGTTGAAGGTGGCGCAGCAGGCCTGATGTTTCGCTTTGTGAGTCCCAAAGATTATCTGGCCTTTTTCGTTGACCCTCTTAATGGCACCTATCAGCTTCAGCAATGGACAGGGGAGCAGATGAAAACGCTTGCTGAGGGCGAAAGCCCCGCCATTAAGCAGACTAAAAAAGCCACTAATCGCTTAGTAGCTCATCTGGCAGGCGGAGATCTTAGGCTTTTTATCAATGAGCAGTTGGTTAAAGAGGTTTCGCCTGAAAACATCAATCAGATCAGTAATGATTATGGCATTATTGCTATTGCGCGGAAAACTTATGAGGTTGAAGCTCTCTTTGATAACCTAGAGATTCGGAGTTTGGTTCCCAAATAGGTAAGCTGATCAGAAGATAACTTGAAACGTTAGCTCTCTCCTTTGGCACAAAAGGGGAGAGCTTTTTTAGGTCGTTTAACTCAGCCCAAACAAGCGTCCCCCTTGATAGATCGCAACTGCGACGCTCCAGGACAAGAAGGCATGAAGCCCGAACGCGAAAATCGCCCAGCGCCAGCCATATTCTTGCGCTTGGGCCGCAAGAGTCGCTATGCAAGGCGTACAAAGTAGCGTAAAACCGAGGAAGGCAATGGCCGCCAAGGGCGAAAAAACTTGGCTCAATTTAGTCCGCAGCGTTGGATTGGTCGGCTCCGCTGAAGCCGCAAAAAGGTTCAGACCTGGCGTGAAGGTCGCTAAAAGCTGTTTTCCTGTTTCCAAAGTCGCGGCTCCAAACTTTTCGCCAAGCTGCGTCAGGTCTTGGGCCAAGGTTGTTGGTTGCGAAAGTTCTGGCGCTGGCAGCGCATTTCCATAAAGCTGGGCTAAGGAAGAAATAATCATCTTTTTGTCAATAAAGCCCGAAAGGAGAGCGCCTGTAACTTCCCAGCGCCCAAACCCTGCTGGCTCAAAAACGGGTGCAATGGTCGCGCTTACTTGCCCATAGAGACTTTCACGGGGATTCTGCGTGCCCCAAGGTAGATTCAAAAATAACCAAAGGACAATTGACGTTGCTAAAACGACTGTCCCAGCGTTGCGGGTAAATTGAACGCAATTCTGCCAAACATACGTTGTTAAGTTTCGCAAGGTGGGCATGTGGTAGGCAGGCATTTCCATAACCATGGTCATCTGTTCGCCCCGAAAGGTCAGCTGAGAAAGCGTCAGCCCTACCGCACAAGCAATCACAACCCCAAACAGATAGAGGCCAAAGATTATCAAATCGGCGTGATGAGGAAAAAATGCCATGCCAAAGACGATATAGACAGGTAATCTGGCTGAACAAGAGATGAAAGGAACCATTAACCCCACGACGATGCGAGCGGGGCGGCTTTCAATAGTACGGGTTGCATAGACAGCCGACACATTGCAGCCAAAGCCCAAAATAAGCGGTAAAAAGGCTTTTCCATGCAGCCCAAAGAGATTCATCGTCTGATCCATCACAAAAGCGGCCCGTGCCATGTAACCTGTTTCTTCCAGCAGCGCCAGGGCCAAATAGAGAATCGCCAGGCTGGGCAAAAAGATCAGCACGCCACCTACCCCTGGAAGCACGCCGTCGCGCACCAGCGCCACGAGCCAAGCGGGAGCCTGCCCCAAATGCAAAAGCACCATGACCCATTTGGTAAGCGGCCCGTGCAGCACAAAATCAAGCCAATCGCTGAAGGGCGCAGATACATTTTGTACTAGATTAAAGATAAAATAGATTAAAATTAAGAAGAAAGGAATGCCAAAATAGCGATTTGTAACAATTTTATCTATTCGATCTGACGTTGTAAGGCTCTGATTATGCTTGCGTGTGAGGACTTCTTTGACCAAGCTCTGCACAAAGCTATAACGATAGTCAGCTAAAACGACTTCTAAGGCATCACTATATTGTTCTTGTAACTTTGCACGACTTTTCTGGAGAGTTTGGCTGATTTCAGAGTTTTGGGTGGTGGCTAGAACCTCGGCCAACAATAGTTCGTCGCCTTCCAAAAGCTGAATTGCCAACCAGCGGGGGGGATAAAGCGCCAGCAACGCTTGACTCTGTTCAAGGAGAAGGGTTAGATGGCCAAGTTCAGTCTCAATTTCGGGGCTATATTCGACACGAAGGGCAGTTTGGGGCCGCAAAAGGGCAGGAGTGGACATAAGGCTTCCTTTGAGCAAGAGCAAGATTGACTATCGCTTGTTTGAGCGCCTCTAAGCCTTCGCTTCGCCGCGCAATCATCGGAATCACAGGTAGGCCACCCAAACGCATTGATAAACGGTGAGTATCTATTTGAAAACCCCGTTCTTGGGCCAGATCATGCATATTTAAGACGATAATCAAAGGGATATTTATTTCTAAAATTTGGGCTGTGAGATAAAGATTGCGCTCGATATTGGAAGCATCAAGGATATTGACGACAACTTGGGGTTTAGCCTTGACGATAAAATCGCGGGCAATTTGCTCCTCCAGCGAAAAGGCCGATAAGCTATAAGTTCCGGGCAAATCAATAACGGTAATTTTAACCTCATTATGAGCAAAAAAACCTGTTTTTTGCTCCACCGTCTTGCCTGCCCAATTGCCCACGTGTTGGTGGTCGCCCGTCAAAGCATTGAAAACGGTACTTTTGCCTGCATTAGGGTTGCCCGCCAGCGCAACAGTTAGACTTTTCATTGGCTTCCGCCTTTCCTAAACATATTCGACCAAAATTTTTTGGGCCATTCCGTGCCCCAAAGCCAAGCGGGCATCGCGGACCGCCAGCAAAACGGGGCCTCCTTGAGCTTGAATAACCTTGAATTCTACGCCTGGCGTGAGGCCCAATTCAGTCAAACGGCGGACTAAGGTAGAACCTGCCGCAATATTGACTAAACGCACAACTTGGCCTGTCCCGATCTTGGTAAGCGGCTGTAAATTATTACGCTCTAAAACCATAAGGAGCCTCCTGAAAAGTTGCTGATTCTTGCTCATTGAGCAAAAAAACTTCAATCTGCGTCGCAATTTCTTGGCTTAAAACGAGATTTTGCGTTGCAGTTTTGAGCAGGAAAGAACCATGCATGGCTAATGCCAACACCTCCACAGTGAGGCCAACAGCAACTCCTTGCGCTTGCAAGAAGTTTTGAATTTGAGCATCAGCACCGATATTGAGGATTTGGCCACGTTGCCCAGCGGTGAGCGTGGCTAACGAACGGCTCAGTTGCGCCTGCCAAGATAAAGGCTTGCCTAAAAAAAGCGCCAGTCGTTCCATTAAATTATCTGAGGTGATGTGTTCCAACCGACAAGCAAGATCTTCGGCTTCCACCGCTTCCATTTGTAATTTTTTGACCAAAAAAACTTCCCAAAGGCGGCGGCGATCTAAAATATGTTGCGCGATAGCTCGGCCCGCAAAAGTCAGCGTTGCCCCTTTGTAAGGCTGATATTCGATCAAACCGCGCTCGGTGAGTTTCCGACACATTTCATTGACCGAGACAGGCGAGACGGCCAGATTCTGGGCCAGCAGCGAGAGCGGAACAGGCTGCTCTTGTCCGTGCAAGAGGGCCAGCGTCACCAGGTACATTTCGCTATTTTCGCTCACAATTGCGGCAACTTCGGGTATCTCTCTGAAAGTTTTAAGGTCTACCTTATCTTAGAAACTATAGCAGGTTCTTTCTAGGATGTCAAGCAGCCACGGATGGAGTTTTCACCCCAGGAATCCACGACTTTAGCCGTGGCCCACCAGCTTTAGCTGGTGGCTCTGAGGGAAAATAGCTTGAGTTTTTTAGAGCCATCCGGGACTATGAAACTTTTTCACCCGCGGAGTCCACCGCTTTAGCCGTGGCCCACCAGCTAAAGTTGTGGACTCCAAAGAGACAAATTTTAGCTTGCTGTTTGCTCCTCAAGGCAAAATGTGATATTCTTGGCTTGCCTTAACTAAGCAGCCGCATACGCCTCTTTTCAAGAGCCTCTGAAACTCTTGCGGTTTGGGCCACGGCTAAAGCCGTTGATTCCAAGGTCGCGGCGGAGCTTTCACCCTCGGAGTCCACAAATTTATGGGTAACGGCTAAAGCCGTTGATTCCAAGGTCGCGTTAGAATAGAGCTTTTTTAGAGGAAAATAGTGAAAAAACTAAACGATCTGAGTGCCCAAGACTATCGTTATCTGCATTGCACGAGCTTTGAAGTCTATATGCAAGCGGGATTAGTCTTTGTTCTAGGCTTTAGTGGCTCCTTTATCGTTTCTTTTGTCATTCATCAAGCCAAACTCTTCTGGCCAGGGGTGCTGATTTCAATTATCGCTACAGGCATCGTTTTGCAAATCTTGAAAAAGCGCGAATATCGAGCTAAATCACGTGAATTAGAGGCCGAACAAGCGCAAAAAGTGGAAGCCAGCGAAACCTAAGCCTAAACTAAAGGAAATAGCCCCTGAGTTTAGGACATTGACAGACTGGCAATCTTCTGCTATACTCAAGCGCAGTTAAGCCGAAGTGGCGGAATGGCAGACGCGGCGGTCTCAAAAACCGTTGAGGGCAACCTCATGTGGGTTCGACTCCCACCTTCGGCACCAGTCAATTTAGCGGGGCGTGGCTCAGCCTGGTAGAGCGCCGCGTTCGGGACGCGGAGGTCGGTGGTTCAAGTCCACTCGCCCCGACCAAAAATCTGCTATTGCCAACAAAGCAGTAACTATTCCAACTTAGGTAGCTTTTTGATGCAAGTCCTGTTTCGTTTTGGGTCTTTGATTCTCCTGACTGGAACGCTGATTCTGCTGGCTGGTTGTGACTTCTTTTTGACTGCGCTTCCCCCTCGGCCTTCACCTTTTCCGACCTTAGCTCGCCTCCCTTCTGTAACTCCTGTTTTGCCTAGCCGAACTCCCGCTCCTACTTTCACCCCTTTGGCATTGGGCCGCCAGCACCGTTCAAAGGAACTAACCGCTACCGTTGCGATTGGGGCTAACTTACGGGCCACGCCGAGCCTTAACGGTTCAATCGTGGTCACGTTGCCCAAAGGCCAGCAAGTTTCGCTCCTGAGTCAAACGGCAAATTGGTATCAGGTTGCAACTCAGGATGGCTTGCAAGGCTGGATGGCCGCCGAAGTTTTAGAGCTAGATGCTGAGGTTCTGCCGGCTGTGCCAACGACTTCACCCTCGCCAAAATCTCCTTAGCATCTGCGCTTGTAGGAGAATTCTTGTTGCCCTCGAATAACAGTGTAAGGAGTATCTCAACTATCTCCCGCAAACAGAGCAGCATTAGCACGCGCTTGCGGTGGTCTTACTTTATCTCCTCTACCGTTCCGCTGTTGGTGGTCGGTGCTTCCCTGATTGGCTTCAGTTTTCATACCCAACAGGCTAATACTTATAATAGTCAGGCGATCTTGGCCAAGCAAGTAGCCCAAGATATTTCGACCTACATCACGGCGCTAGAGGGTCAAGCTTTAAGTTTCACGCAAAACATCCAACCTTCCAAACCAGATACGCGCCTAGAGATCACGGCCCGGGCGCTGATCAGTACCAATTTTCCTAACTTACGCGAGTTGGCGATCCTTGATTCGCGGGGACAGGAGACGGCCCGCTTTACGCCGCAAGAAACCTACCCTAAAAATAAGCTGGTCCGCCGCACGGGAATGCCCCTCATTCAGAATGCGTTGCGGGGGACTGGCGGGCGCAGCAATATTGTTCACACCAGTAAGGGGCAACCCATTTTGACCCTCGCTTTGCCCGTGCGGGATAAGGCAAAGGTGGTCGGGGTGGTCAGCGCGGAGATCAGTGCGGTCCCGATTGAGCAGGCGCTGCGGGTTGCGCGCAGCAATACCAATAGTGTTGCCTATTTGCTGGTCAATGAACGGCGCGAGGTGATGCTGAATGATGGGACACCAGGCTGGATTCCTCCACCCGACTTTGAGCCGATCTTCAAGGCCGAAAGTGGTGTAACGGAGTATCGCGGGGGGAATGGGAAAATGGTTGTTGGGGCGCGGGCCCCCGTAAGCCCGATGGGTTGGTCGGTGATTGTGGAGCAAGCTTCCAACGAGGCTTTTGCCAGTGTCCGTTTGAGCGTGGCCGTTCTAGCGACGGTAGTCATCGTGACGGGGCTTTTGGCCTTAGGCTGGGCAATTTGGCAAGCGCAACAGCTTCTGCGACCTTTGGCCGCTTTGCGGGAAGGGGCCGCTGCTTTAGGCGCGGGCCACCTCGAACATCGCCTCAACATTGAAAGTTCCGATGAGGTCGGCCAATTGGCCCAGACCTTCAATCAAATGGCCGCGCAACTCCAAGCCAGTCTTTTGGAAGTCGAACATCAGAATGAACGCTTGCGGGAAGGGCTGCATTTGGCCCGAGATATTCAGATGGGCTTGCTGCCGACCTACCCTCCCTGGAATCAAGCGCAGCTGGCGGTGGAGGCCTGTTCGATTCCGGCGTATGAGGTCGGCGGCGATTTTTATACTTACCTTAATCTCCCCCAAGGTCAATTTGCGATTGCGGTGGGGGATGTTTCAGGTAAAGGGGTTGGCGCAGCCTTGATGATGGCTTTGACCAGTAGTTCGCTCGAATCGAAAGCCCGTGAAGCTTGCAGCCCAGCAAAGGTTTTACAAACCCTCAATCAGCAACTCTATTCCCGCATGCACGGCAGCCACATGAACTCGGCTTTGATTTATGCTATCTTTGATGCTGGGCAAAGTTCAATGACCGTGGCCAACGCGGGAATGATTGCCCCCTTCATCCTTCATTGCGGGAACGATTTGCCCACCAAAGTTGAAATGCTCAATGTCGGGGGCTTACCCATCGGTTCAATGTTGAAAACTAACTATAGCGAATTAAAGCAACCGCTTGCGCCCCATGATACAATCCTTTTTGTCAGCGACGGGGTCGTCGAAGCGCACAATGAAGCAGGCGAATTGTTTGGTTTTGAAAGGTTAGAAAGTATCTTGGCCCAATTCCATGCTGGGCAAAATGTTGAACTTCTCGTCAAACAAATTCTTCAAAGTGTCCTAGAATTCGCGGGAACGGCGGCCCAGCACGATGACATCACGATTATGGCTGTTCACCCGCTCTTGCACACCCAGGCTAAACCTTTGCTTGTAATGCAAAGGGCAGCCTAAGGTCGACGCTCTTCTCCTTCCTGCTTGAGGATTAGCTATGCTTTTGTATGACTCCCTCACCGCCCGCCAAAAACCCTTTACCCTCCCTTCAGATCGGCCTATCTCGCTCTACGTCTGCGGAATCACCCCTTATGACACAACGCACATCGGGCACGCCCGCACCTATCTCGTTTTTGACGTTTTAACTCGTTACTTACGGTGGCAGGGAGCCGAAGTTCGCTATTGCCAAAATGTTACGGATGTTGATGATCCGCTCTTTGAACGGGCTAACCGTGACGGTATCCCGTGGCAGGACTTGGCCCAGCGCGAAGTAGACCGTTTTCTGGCGGATTGCACGGCCCTCAACATTGCTCCCCCAACTTACTTCCCTAAGAGTAGTACCGAGATCGAGACGATGCTTCCCCTGGTTGGGAAGTTATTGGCCTTAGGTCATGCTTACGAACGGGAAGGGAATGTCTACTTTGCCGTGCAAAGCTATCCTTCCTTTGGGGCCATGGCCCGCCAGGATTACGCGGGGCTTTTGGCGACGGCCAATCAGCGCGGGAACGACCCTTCTGACCCTTTGAAGCGTGACCCGTTGGATTTTGTCCTTTGGCAAACTTGCAAGCATGGTGAACCGACGTGGGAAAGCCCCTGGGGGTTAGGGCGACCTGGTTGGCATATCGAATGTAGTGCAATGGCTACCCGCTACTTAGGCCCTCAGCTAGATTTTCACGGCGGTGGGAGCGATCTGATCTTCCCCCACCACGCCTGCGAAATTGCCCAGACGGAGCCTGTTACGGGCCTGCAACCCTTTGCTCAGTTTTGGGTGCATACGGGGATGGTCTACCTTGATGGGGAGAAGATGAGCAAATCTTTGGGGAATCTGGTCTTTGTGCGCGAGGCTGTGAAGGAGCATACTTCCAATGCTTTGCGTTGGTACTTGTTGAGCTTTCCCTACCGCGAGGCCTTTTCCTACGAACGAAAGGGAGTGAGGGAAGCAGAGCTAAAGGTTGCCCAGCTAACAGAAGCGCTCCAGGTGAAAGGTGGCTCTGCTACGCCCCTTGACCTCAGTCGCGCTCGTGAAGCTTTGACAACCGCGCTTGCCACCGATTTGAAGACCCCTTTAGCCCTGGAAGTTTTGGCTGAGATGGCCCAAAGGATCTTGGCCGCAGCTTCAGAAGGTGCTAATCTGCAAGCTGCCCAAGCTACTTTGGCCGACCTTGCGACGATGTTGGGTTTTCAATGCTCTCCTTCCACCACTTAAAAGGGAACCTTTATCCAAAGGAACAAAAAGATGGCAGTTCCATTTCGCGGCCCATCGCTTCTAGTCCTCTCCCTTCTTCTCGGCTTGAGCTTGGGAGGGTGTATACCTTCCCAACCTACCCAACCAACGGGTACTTTGCGCTGGGCCCTTGATAGCATTACAGATTTGCCCACCCTCGACCCCGCGCAGGCGGGCGACCAAAAATCGAGTGCCGCGATCAATCAAATCTTTGCGGGCCTGGTCCGCCGCGATGAAAATGCCCGAATTCAGCCTGACGGAGCCGAACGCTGGAGCGTCAGCAAGGATGGGAGAACTTATACCTTTACCATCCGCAACGGGCTAAAGTTTGCCGATGGAACACCCGTAACGGCCCACGATTTCGCTTACTCGATTAATCGGGCCTTGGCTCCTGAGTTTGCTTCCTTCGGTGCGCCAGCCCAGTTAGGGCATATCGTGGGGGCCCAGGAGGTCATTGAGAAGAAAACCAAAACGGCTAAAGGGATAAAGGTCATTGATGAGCAGACCTTGCAAATCGAGCTTGATGAGCCAAGAGCCTACTTCCTTTCGCAGTTGGCTTACGTCTATACTTTCGTTGTCCCGCAGAAGGTTATTGCCGAAAAGGGGAAGAATTGGCAAGAATATGCGGTTGGCACAGGGCCATTTCGGCTTAAAGAGTGGAGCCATAAAAAAGAACTTGTCTTGGAATCAAATCCTTACTATTGGCGCGGAATTCCAAAGGTCGCCAATGTTCGTCTGATCTTTTTCAAGACCATTGAAGATGCCTACCAAAGCTATCAGCGCAATGAAGTAGATGTTATCGGTGATGGTGAAAGCAATGTTCCCTCAGAATATCTGGCCAAATTGCAAAACAGCCCCGATCTAAAAGTTGCTCCCGCGCTGACCGTCTGGTATGTAGGCTTTAATAATCAGCGTTCGCCCTTTGATAACGTTCAAGTTCGGCAAGCCTTAGCTTTAGCTACGGATAAGCGGTTACTTTCGCAGAGCTTACCTGCGGAGACAATTATGCCCACAGATCGGATTCTGCCTAAAGGTCTGGGAGGTTCAGAAAAGTTGGTTGAAGGGCAAGCCTTTAATCCTGCTACAGCACAAGCTGCTTTGCGATTGGCGGGCTACTTCGGCGGCCAAGACCTTCCTGAAATAACCCTCACCTACGCTAAAACGGGCGAAGTACCTTTGGTTGCTGAGACTTTGAAAAAAACTTGGGAAGATAGCTTAGGGATTAAGGTCAAGCTGGCCGAGCTATCTTTGGAAAAGTTCATTAAACAGATGGACTTGACCTACCAAAAACCTAAAAACGCGCAAGCTCTTCAGCTTTATATTAGTGTTTGGGGCGCAGACTATCCTGATCCGCAAAATTTCCTTTCACAACAGTTGCATTCCAAATCGCCAAATAACAATGGTCATTGGTCTGATAAAGAATTTGACCGTTTGGTGGAGCAAGCCGATCAGATGGGCGAACAACAAAAAGCCGATGAGCGTTTCGACCTCTATCAGAAGGCGGAACGGATTGCGCTTGAAAAGGTAGGTTGGTTGCCCCTCTACAATCCGCGAACGTCCATTCTCGTGCGCCCGACGGTCAAGGGTTTGGTCTTAAACCCTTCCGGCCTAACGGCCCCCAATTGGGCTGAAGTAAGAGTCGAAGCGCAATGAAGCTGGTAATGCTCTCGAAGGCTTTGGTTGTAGGGGCCTATCAGAAGAAGCTGGAAGCTTTGGCCCGTCTGCCCGACGTTGACCTGGTTGCGCTTGTCCCTCCTTCTTGGCGGGAGCCAAGGGTCGGGACTTTGCACCTGGAACGTCGTTTTACGCAGGGTTATCGCTTGGAAACGTTGCCTATGGTTTTAAATGGGCAACATCATCTGCACTTCTATCCTAGTTTAGACAAGGTTCTGGCCCGCGAAAAGCCTGATGTTTTGCACATTGACGAAGAGTCTTTCAATTTGGCGACCTTTCTGGCCATGCGGTCAGGTAGAGCGCATGGCGTTCGCTGCTGTTTCTTCAACTGGGCTAACATTGAGCGCAACTATCCACCACCTTTCTGTTGGTTTGAAAAGTATAACTTTCGCCATGCAGCCTATGCAATTGCGGGGAATCAAGAAGCAGCGACAATTTTGCGGCACAGAGGTTATCAAGGTTCTCTGGCGGTTTTGCCTCAGTTTGGGGTTGATCCTGACCTTTTTCCCTTCAAAGGGGAAGGGGAACGAAGGAAGCAGGAAAGGTTCGTAGTAGGCTACGTGGGGCGGTTGGTTAAGGAGAAGGGGGTACTTGATCTGCTAGAGGCGATGACGGGCCTTCCCGCAAAGGTGCATTTGCGGTTGGTAGGGGAAGGGGAATTACAACCTTTGCTGCTTCAGCGCAGCCAGGAACTTGGGTTACAGGAGCGGATTACACTTCTACCACCTGTCGAAAGCACTAAAGTCGCGGCGATGCTCCATGAATTAGATGCCTTAGTCTTGCCTTCCCAGACAACAGCTAATTGGAAAGAGCAATTTGGGCGAATTCTAATCGAAGCAATGAGTTGTGGCGTACCTGTAATTGGTTCTTCTTCGGGCGAGATCCCAAATGTCATTAGTGATGCTGGGCTTATCTTCCCAGAACGCAAGCCTAAAGAGCTACAAAATGTTCTTCTGCGCCTCTTAAATCAACCAGAATTGTGTGAAGACCTGAGCCAAAGGGGCCGCGCACGAGTCTTAAAGCACTATACTCAGGCAGCTTTGGCTAAAAGCTATTACGATCTCTATCAAGAAATGCTAGTTAAGCCTTGATCCTTTGCACCGTGAGCATTGTAATATCATCTGCGGGGGGCTGATCGGCCAAGTAATCCCGTACACTATGTTCAATCTGACTCATCAAGGCTGCACCCGCCGAAAAGGGTTGTTTGACCAATTCCAAAAGCCGTTCTTCGCCAAACATCTCCCCCCCCGCCTTACGGGCTTCGGTTACACCATCGGTATAGGCCAAAAGCATACTTCCAGGCTCAAAATGAGCTTCGGCCAGCGCAAAGGTAGAAGCCCCCATCAACCCGACGGCAGGGCCCGTTGGCTCTAAGGGGACAATCTTCCCCGACGGTTCCAACAAAAGAGGAGCTTCGTGGCCCCCGTTGATATACGTAAGGTTGCCCGTGACAGGATTCAGCACACCAAAGAAGAGCGTGGCAAACATGTGAATGTGGGTTTGTTTGTTGTGATGATGCTGGGTGATATACTTGTTGGTAAGAGGAACCGCATTAAGAGCAGCAAAATCGGAAGGGGGAGCTTGTTCTGCAAAGGCCCGCAGCAAGCTCCGGACAAGGGCCATAAAGAGCGCCGCTCCTACACCTTTATCGCAAACATCGGCAATCACCAGCCCAATCCGCTCGTCTGGGAGGGCAATCGCGTCATAGAAATCGCCCGCGATCTCCCGTGCTGGGTGGAAGGTCGCCGCAATTTCCCAACCTGTGGCCAGCGGTAGAAAAGCAGGGAGAAAATCCGCTTGAATCCGTCGCCCCAGTTCCATTTCTTGGCGCACCGTTTTAAGGTAGGCTTGCTCCTGGTCGCGCAACCGTTTCTTCTCTAAAGTCGCACTGACTCGCGCCTTCAGCAAGATCGGGTTGAAGGGCTTAGGTAGATAGTCTTCCGCCCCCAATTGGATACATTTGACCACACTCTCCACATCATCCACCGCTGAAATCATAATCACAGGGATATGGCGCAGCTGCGGGTCGGCTTTGATTTCTTCTAAAACCTGATAGCCATTGACTTCAGGCATCATAATATCGAGCAAAACTAGATCAAAAGCCTGCTCCCGTAAGCGAAGCAAGGCTTGGCGACCATCAAAAGCCATCATTACGGTATGCCCTTGCCGTTGAATCCGCCGTGAAAGAACATCCCGATTAGCTTCATTATCATCAACGACTAAGACTCGACAGGTTCCAAGGTTAGATTGCGGTGGCCTCATTGACAAGCTCCCTTTTGCAGCAAGTTATCTATCTTAGCGATTAGGCGAGGGAAATCAATTGGCTTGGTTTCGTACTCATCACACCCTACATCCAAGCTCTTTTGACGATCATCGGCGAGCGCATGGGCCGTCAGGGCAATGATGGGAATAGCGCACGTCAGCGGGGACTGTTTGAGTTGCTTAGTCGCCTCCCAACCGTCCAAGACAGGCAAACTCAAATCCATTAAGATGAGATCGGGGTTGATGGTCTGCGCCAAACGGACTCCTTCCGCGCCATCAAAAGCCAAAAGAATCGTGTGGCCCCGCCGTTCCAACCTTCGCGCCAGCATATCCCGATTCATTTCGTTATCTTCAATCAAGAGAATTTTAGCCATAATGCCTGCCTTTAGTCCCGTAAACGATGAGTTCCTGGGGTATCTCAGGCATCTTGCCTGGAAGAGTCTTTGCTTCGCTAGTCTAGTATAGCACAATCGCATTCAAATCTTCCCGCCTCTTTTCCTAAAGCAACCCCTTAGACCGCGCTCGGCAACCAAACGGTGAACGTTGTCCCTTCGCCGTGTTGACTGGAAACCTCAATCTCACCGCCCATCATCTGGCAAAACCGCTGACTAATCACCATGCCCAAGCCGGTTCCGCCATATTCGCGGGTGGTCGAGGCATCACCTTGCACAAAGGCTTGAAAAAGATGTGCGACTTGCGTCGGCGACATGCCAATGCCCGTGTCAGTCACGCGAAAGATCAACCATTCGGGGTCAGGCGAAACCTCCGTTAGCTGCTGATATTCCTGCAACTTAGGGGGCAGCGAAGCCGCAACCAACTTGGACTTAGACCAGCGCTCAACCGTAAGTTTGATCTGCCCACATTTAGTGAATTTGGCCGCGTTGCTCAATAAGTTCAGCAGGACTTGTTGCACTTTGACTTGGTCGGTAATCATCGAGCCTAAATCCCCTGTTGCTTGAACTTCTAAGAGATTATTGTTTTTCTTGATCAGAGGGGAGATCGTGGTAATGACATCTTCGACCATGGCCACGATTTGAAACTGCTCTACGCATAAAGTCATCTTACCTGCTTCGATTTTAGAGAGATCAAGAATGTCGTTGATGATATGCAGGAGATGTCGTCCAGCGATAGTAATCTTTTCAATGTCTTTGACCAGCTCAAGAAAGCCTAAATCGAGGATATCTTCCTGCAACATCTCGCTATAACCGATGATAGCATTGAGAGGAGTTCGCAATTCGTGGCTCATATTCGCCAGAAAGCTGCTTTTAGCGCGATTAGCAGCCTCGGCGGCCTCTTTGGCCTGTTGCAATTCAGCCTCAGCTTGCTTCCGTTCCGTGATATTCTCATACATCCCGACCAGAAACAGAGGATCGCCTTTGGCATCCCGCACAAGCGAAGACGAGACTTGGCTCCAGATAACTTGCCCATTCTTGCAAGTGTAACGCTTTTGGAAGCAACTATTATCAAGCTCACCGCTCATAATCTCGGTAAAAAGCTGCATACTCCGCGCTCTATCTTCGGAATGGGTAATTTCACTGAAGTGCATATTCCTTAATTCTTCATTTGAGAAGCCCAGCATCTTGATAAAAGCAGGATTTCCGCGCATGATAGAGCCATCTTTGTCAATCAGGGCAATCCCAATCACCGATTGTTGAAAGACTGCCCGAAACCGAGCTTCACTCTGCCTAAGAGCCTCTTCAGAGCGGTCCCGCTGAATCGCTGCGCCAATAATGCCTGCCGCCGCCCGCAACGCATCAACCTCCACCGCCGACCAGACCCGTTCGATTGAACATTCGTCAAAGCCAATGCAGCCCCACCACGTATCGCGCACAAAGATGGGGATTAAAGCAATAGAAAGGACATTTTGAGCCTCTAAAAGCACGCGCTCGCTGGCGGGGAAGGTGCAAACATCGCCATAAAAAGGAATTCCTTGCGCCAGAATGGCCTCCCAGCGCTCAAAGCCCATTTCACGATAGCATAAGTTCGTTCGACGAGGATCATCAGTTTGTGAAAAGATACCTGGAGCCATCCATTCATAGCGTTGGACTGAGATTCGGAGCCCTTCAGCATTCATAAAGTTCTCAAAAACATAGACTCGACTCATTCCCGTTGCAATTCCTAAGCAAGCCAAGACGGTTTGGATATTTTTCTCCATCCCGAAGGTGGCTAAAAAACGTTCGGCAGCAAACCCCATTGCTTCCAAAATCGCTTCGCGGCTGTTGAGAATTTCTTGGGTGCGTTTGCGCTCCGTAATATCACGCACAATCGCCAGCGAACGCTCCCCTTTCATCGCTTGGGCATTCACTTCAACAAAAACTATAATTCCATCGCGGCGACGTAACCAGCGTTCCTGCAAAATCGTCCCCAGAAGGAAGAGTTCTTTCATCCGCAAAGGGTTCATTGCCAGGTCTTCGGTGGCAATAATGTCGCAGACATTCATTTGTAAAAGCTCATTGGCACTGTAGCCACTGATTTCACACATCTTAGGATTTACTTCCAAGAAATTCCCATATTTATCATTGATTGCAATCCCATCTGAAGCGTGTTCCATCAACAAATGATAGTGTTCGTGGCTCTTTCGCAAGGCTTCAGTTAAGTGGCCCTGGGGAGGCGACGGGGATTGGGCTGGAGGATACAAAAAACTCGCCTTAGCTTGCGATGAGGGAGCCAAACCGCCCAACTTATGTTCAAAAGGAGCCTCAATGCTCAATTCTTGGGGCAGCGCCAGCGCCAAACGGTCTTCGCCAAGCGCCGCATAGATTGCGCTCACTTGTTGGAGCAATTGCTGCCAAAGCTCTAAGGAGGGTTGCGTGGCGACCTCTAATCCCAACGATTTGAGTTGCCACTGAATTAAAGGATGAAGCATAACAAAGCTCCTCGTGCGTTTGATTATCGGCTTAACTGCAAAGATCGGGCCCTAGAATTAGACCAAGAACAAGTTTTATCCAGAACTCTAAGATTTAAGCATTTAGCCTTCAGCTAACTAATCGCTTTCAACAAAAAGCTGGCGCAGATTCGCTGGCGGCGTAGCTGGAATTTGGATAGTAAACTTGGAACCTTTATGCACAACACTTTCGGCAAAAATAGTGCCGCCTAAAAGCTCACAAAAATGCTTCGTAATCGCCAAACCTAAGCCTGTACCACCATGTTTGCGGGTGTCAGAGTTATCGCCTTGCGTAAAGGCCTGAAAAAGCTGTGCTAATTGTTTGGCCGTCATGCCCAAACCCGTATCAATGACCTGAAAACAAAACCACTGTTCTGGTTTAACATCGGGGGCTTGCCCATTTGAAGCGCGTTCTTCGGCCTGAACCGCTAGAATAATGCGCCCTTTTTCAGTGAATTTGCACGCATTACTTAGTAAATTGATTAAACATTGGCGCAATTTTATCTGATCGGTCTTCATTGTCCCTAGATTAGGCGCACATTGAACTTCTAAGACATTCTGATTTTGTTTGGCCAAAGGCTGAATCGTCGCTATAAGTTCATGGATCATGCCTGTGATCTCAAATGTTTCGAGATAAAGCTCCATTTTCCCTGCTTCAACCTTGGAAAGATCAAGAATCTCGTTGATAATCCGCAATAAATGTTTGCCTGCCAGGTAGATCTGATCTAAATCCTTTTTAAGATTGGCATCGCCTAAATCCTCGGCTTCTTCCTTGAGAATTTCGCTGTAACCAATGATGGCATTCAATGGAGTACGTAATTCATGGCTCATATTAGCCAGAAAGATGCTTTTAGCTTGATTGGCAGTCTCGGCTAATTCTTTAGCGCGGCGCAATTCTTCCGTTCGTTCGGTGACTTGCTGCTCTAAATTTTGGGCTTGGTGGGTGAGGAACAACTCTCGTTCTTGATAATAATTGACACGATTCCGCAATTCTTCGGGGCTAACTCGCAGATCTGTAAGGATTTCTCCATAGACTCTGGAGAGTTCATTTGATTCATGCGCGGTAAGTTTTGTTCCTTGGCGCAAGGCTTGATAGGCCAAGGCGGTTCCAATCGCGCCTGCTAAATACTTTTCAATTTCAGCGTGGAAGTAAGTTAATTCAGTGATCGAAATCTGTGTTTTATTTTCAATTCCTACCGCTTGTAAGCTGTGTTTAATAATCAGAACCACTTTAGAATCAGAAAAAAACTGACTGAGTAACTGCTTAATTTCACTTTTCTTTGTTGCCAGTTCAATAGAATTCTCATTCTGGGCAAATCTAGGGCGTTTAACTGCTTTTTGCTGCAGAATACTGACAAATTCACTGGCAAGCCGTTGCTCTTCCTCTTTCTGCTCAAAGGCCAGCGAGCTAAGAACGTATAAACTGACATTCAAAATCAAAGTCCAAAAAACACTATGGGTCAAGGGGTCAAAACCAACTAAACCAAGAAATTGCTCTGGATTTAACCATCTTAAACCCCATGGCCCTATTTCAAGAAAGCTTTTAGACAGGAGAAAATTGCTGCGAGCAAAGGCGGGGAGGATTAGAGTATAAATCCAGGCCAAAAACCCACTACTCATGCCCAACAAAGCACCGATCTTGTTGCCGCGAGGCCAAAACAAGCCGCCCAAAGCCGCAGGCGCAAATTGCAAAATGGCCACAAAAGAGATTGTACCGATGCTCACTAAAGTATAAGGCGTACCAACTGCTTGGTCAAACCAATAGGCGACCAAAATGAAAGCAATCACGATGGCCCAGCGAAAAAAGATAAGTTGGCGCTGCAAAAACCGCAATTTACGGAGGCCAATGATGGGCACAAGCAGCAAATGGTTTGTAACCATGGTCGCCATGGTCATTGAACTAACCGTAATCATGCTGGTCGAAGCGGCCAAACCCCCAATAAAAACAAGCAAGGAAAGCAAACCTTGCTTATAAGCGAGAGGAATGCGTAAAACAAAACTATCGGCTTGGGAAATAGGATAGCCCAGCAGCAGACCTCCCAGTGCAAGGGGGATTACAAAGATATTGATTATCAACATATAGAGAGGAAAAAACCAGATCGCTGTTTTGACATGGTTTTCATCGAAGTTTTCAACCACCGCAATGTGAAATTGCCGCGGGAGAAACAAAATACTCGACATCGAAAGAATGAGCTGCGAGAGCCAGAGCAGATGCGGAACGTTTTTGAGCTTGAGGCTATCCGCTTTTTGGAGGGCGGCGGAGGCTTGCCGAAAGATGTCGGTGGGGCCTTGAAAGGCAAAATAGGTAACAAAGATGCCAACCGCGAGAAAGGCAAGCAGTTTAACTACACTTTCCACTGCGATAGCCACGACAATCCCTTGGTGGCGCTCAGTTGGGTCAACTCGTCGCACTCCAAAGACGATAGTAAAGACAATCATCAAAAAGGTAACGACTAAACCTGCACTTAACTCAATAGAATTGAAAAAAAAGACTTTATCTGTATGCGTTAGAATACTAAAAGAAGAGGTGATAGCCCGTAATTGCAGCCCGACGTAGGGAATAATGCCTAGAACAGCAATGAAAGTTGTAAGGGCCCCTACGGAGCGAGATTTGTTATACCGTGCTGAGAGGAAATCGGCAATACTGGTGATACGGTGAGTATTTTTGAGGCGAATCATTTTGCGGAGCAGCGTCCACCAAAAAATAATGGCCAGATTAGCTCCGATGTAGGGGCCTAAAAAGAGCATTCCCGAAGTGGCCGCGCTACCCACACTCCCATAAAAGGTCCAGGAAGTGCAATAGATTCCAATTGAAAGGGCATAAATGAAAGGATGGTTGGCAGGATTATGGCCTTTTTGGGCTTGATTCTCGACCCAGAGACCCAGCAGAAAGAGGGCAACCATGTAAAAGAAGATAATTGCAATGACAATTAAAGGGTCAAACATGGGGTAAATTATTCCTTTTCTGCATCTTGCTCATCTTCGTCTGAGGAAATTAGGCTTTGGCTTATTAAGAAGAGGGTGAAAACAGTTATTCCCCAGGGTAAAAAGATGTAACCAAACATCTTTTCGGGGTATTGATCGATCTTGGCAAAAAAGGGCCACGAAAAGAAAGCCAGGGCCAGGTAAAAGAACAGGAGGTCAAAACCTGGTTGCCGCAAGAGCTTAGAAATGTGCTTCATCAAAACCCTTTGGAACTAGTCGCTTCAACAGAGAAGAATGGTTTGTAGTTTACCACGAATAAAACAGATTTGCACTAGGAAATGTCGGCTACGCCGCAGAAAATTTGCAGCTTTCTTGCGGCGCAACAAAGCAGGCCGAACTTCAGGCGGTGGGGCTTTTAACTTTTAATTGCTGAAATTCGCATCAGTAAACCAACGAGAAGAAAATTGGCCAACACGGAAGAGCCACCATAGGAAATAAAGGGAAGTGTAATGCCCGTAAGAGGAATGAGGCGCAGGTTGCCCCCGATGATCACAATGACTTGAACCGCTAGAATCGTGGTTAAACCAACAGCCAAAAGTTGTTCAAAGCCGCGAAAGCGCCCTGGGATAGCGGTTGCGATATGATAACCGCGAAAGACCAGCAGGAGATAAGCTATTAAAACAGCAATTGTGCCTGCTAAACCCATTTCTTCGCCGATGGCCGTGAAGGCAAAATCAGTATGCACGGCGGGCACAATCGCGGGAATGCCGCGCCCCAGCCCTTTCCCAAAAATCCCGCCCGCGGCCAGCGCGTATGCAGCTTGGACAATCTGGTAGCCTGTGCCTTGGGCGGTGGCCCACGGATCAAGCCAAACGGCAACTCGTAGTTTTACTACGGGAACGACATGATAGAGCGCAAAAGCCCCAAGCCCAAAAGCGACTAAACCTACTAAAACATAGAGTCCTCGGCCCGTGGCCACATAAAACATCGCCAGAAAGACCCCAAAGAGCAATAAGGCTACGCCTAAATCGCGTTGAAAGATAATTGTCCCCATTGCAATGCCCCACATCCCGCCGAGAGGGATCAGATAGGGCAAAGGAGGCAACGTAAAAGGGCCCAAACGATAGTTTGAAGCGGCTACAACTTGGCGATGTTGTTCTAAGTAGGAAGCTAGGAAAATGACTAAGATGATTTTGAGCAACTCGGAAGGCTGTAGCATGAAAAAGCCAAAATTAAACCAGACCTTTACCCCACTGCCGTTGGGGTCTGTGCCAAAGAAAAACGTTGCTAAAGTTAAGCCTAAGCCCAAAGTTAGCCACGTATACCGATGATGATCGAGCCAATCCATCAAAGAAGTCTGTTGATAACGAATTAAAAGCTCATCCCAGGGCGCAAAAATCATGCCTGCGAGGATTAGAATGCCAAGCGTTACCCAAAGCGACTGTTTGGCGGCTACACCAACGTATGTATCGCCATAAATCGCATTCAAGCTGGGTTCCAGGCGTGTGGTGAGCAACAGCCCCAACCCGCTTAAAAGCGCGATCAAAGGTAGCATCAGTTGGTCAGTTTGGGTTGAACGCCAACTAAGCCCAAATGAAAACCCAATAAAGAGTAAGAAAGGAAGACAAGAGGGCCAAAGGATCGTCAAAATCCCTGGAACAGTTGGGACAAACTCTCGTTGACGAGTAACAAATACCACCAAAAGATAGCCTGCGGCAAAGAAAAGCAACACTAGCAGCAAAAGTTGCAATTCATCGCCTCGCAAACGCCGTAAACGTTGAAGCATAACCTCAATCTTTCTCTAAGGATTCTTGTTTGTTGGCCGCTTGAGCCGCTAACAACCGAAATTTATAGGCCGTATCTTTATCGCCTACCGCTTCAGCCGCTGTCAACAACAAACCAGCCGTAGTCTGAATATGTTTCAAACCGACCTTATCTCCTTGCAAACGGTCTTCAGCCAACATCTGCGTCAAAAACTCTATGATCTGCGCCACGGTTAGCATTGATTTCTTTCCTTTCGCAAATTTAGCCATGTTCTAAGGAGGCTACGCTTCATTGTAGCACAATTTCCAACCTGATTAGGGCGACTGCTTTTTCTTGCACGTTCTACAATGGTGCTTACAATCTAGTCACGGGAGTCTGGTCTTTCGCTAGAGCAACCCTGCTCCTTTGAAAGCGCAGGTCTGCGCTTAATGGGAACTATGTTATAATCACGCGAAAGTCAAAAAAGCAGGATCTGGGGCAGGCTTCTAGTCTGCCTTGTTAAGTTACCTTTTCAGGAAGAATAAACAGTATTGGAGCAAAATTATGACCTCAACCGTGCAACTTTCCGCGCTGCGCCTGAGTAAGCGCCTGGCGGAATTAGAACCTTCAGCAACTATTGGGCTGATTGGCCGAATTGGGCAACTGAAAGCCCAAGGCGTACCTGTCATTTCGTTTGGGCAAGGTGAGCCTGACTTCCCAACCCCAGCGGTGATTAAGGCGGCGGGACAGAAAGCGATTGACCAAGACCTCACCCGCTATACGCCTACGGGCGGGATAGTCGAACTGCGACAAGCCATTGCCCGCCGTGCCACCGAGGAAACAGGAATCGCCTACACCGCTAATCAGATCACGGTAGCTTGCGGAGCTAAAGAGGCTTTGTTCTTAGCCTTTCAAGCTATTTGTAACGAGGGCGATGAGGTGATTATCCCCGCGCCTTACTGGGTCAGCTATATTGAACAGGTGCGGCTGGCTTCCGCCAAGCCGATTGTGGTAGATATGATCGAAGGGCAGGGGTTTGCTTTCAAAGCTGCCCGCATTATTGAGCGGATTACGCCCAAGACTCGTGCTATCATCCTCAATTCCCCTTCCAATCCCACCGGCGAAGTCGTCCCCGCTCCTGAATTGCAAGCTTTAGCTGCTGCGGTACGTGGGACAGGGATCATCGTCCTTAGCGACGAAATCTATAATACCATCTGTTACAATGGGGAATATCCCTCTTGGCTGCGGTTGGCTCCCGATTTAGTCGAGCAGACTTTGGTGGTCAATGGGGTTTCGAAGTCTTATGCCATGACAGGCTGGCGGATTGGTTATATTGCGGGGCATAAAGAGATCATTGAGGCGATTAAGGCAATCCAAAGTCATTCGACTACCCACCCAACTTCGATTGCTCAATATGCGGCTTTGGCCGCTTATACCCCCTCAGCCGAGCTAGATGAGATCGTCCGGGAAAGAGTCGGGGCTTTTCTGGAGCGGCGGGATGTCATCGTCGCGGGTTTGACCGCCATTCCTGGCGTGACTTGCGCCATTCCAGAGGGAGCTTTCTATGTTTTCCCCAACGTAGAGGGGCTTCTCAACCGCCCGCTCAATGGCGGTAAGGTCTGCCAGACCAGCAATGAACTGGCTAACTACCTCCTCGACCACGCTCAAATAGGGGTCGTGCCTGGTGAAGCCTTTGGCGCACCAGGCTACCTCCGTTTGTCTTACGCCCAAAGCAAAGCTAACATCCTCGAAGGCTTAACCCGCTTTGCCGCAGCCGTGAAATAAGCTGCTTCCAATGAGGCCTAAAGAGCATTCTAATGCCTTTGGGCCTCAGCCTTTCTCGGCCAATAACCATTCCAACGCCAGGAGATACCCGCGCCAGCCCAGCCCTGTAATCTGCCCCGTTACCACTGGTGCAGTCACGGATGTGTGGCGAAACTCCTCCCGCTTGTAGACATTGGAAAGATGCACCTCAATGATGGGGCAACTAAAGTTGGCCAGCGCATCGCGCAGGGACAGACCATAATGCGTCAGCGCCCCTGGATTGATGATGATTCCCTCAGCGACCTCACTTCCCGCCTGGAGGAAGTCAAGCAGATGCCCTTCGTGGTTAGACTGGTAGAAAGTCAAAGCTGCCCCGGCTTGCGAACCGCGTTCCAAAAGCGCAATGTTGATGTCCGCTAACGTCTTGTGACCATAAATCTCAGGCTGGCGTTTGCCCAGCTTACTGAGATTCGGGCCATGAACTACTAAAATCTTCATAGTATTTCCTCCTTGGCTAAGTTTACCACAATTGACCCAGGTTCAAATCCTCGTTCACGGCTACTCGTCATGTCTGCCCCTAAATACTTGCCATAGAGGATAGGCAGCTTTGCTTTGCCTGTCATATTTGCCCAACTTCCGCCAGATTAGGGCTGGCAGGGGCAGATTCAAACAAAACTCTAATACCTTTCTTGCATCCCAGAGGCCAAAATGCGAGTAAACTAGGAACGTGGCAATTTTACATGCTGAAATAGTGTAAGAGGAAAATAAATGAGCAAGGTTGTTGGAATAGATTTGGGGACAACGAACTCGGTGGTCGCCGTTATGGAAGCGGGCGACCCCGTGGTAATCCCTAACGCCGAGGGCAATCGCACGACTCCCTCGGTAATCGCCTTCGCCAAGAATGCGGAACGGTTGGTTGGGCAGACTGCCAAACGGCAGGCAACAGTCAACCCTGAAAACACCTTTTTCTCGATCAAGCGGTTTATTGGGCGCGATTACGATGAGACGGTCAGCGAACGCTCGATGGTTCCCTTTGGCGTGATCAAAGGCCCGCGTGGCGATGTGCGGATTCGTTCAGAGCAGACGGCCAAGGAATACGCGCCGCAAGAGATTAGCGCGATGGTCTTGCGGAAGCTCAAAGAGGATGCCGAAGCTTATCTTGGGGAAGCTGTGACAAAGGCGGTAATCACGGTTCCCGCTTACTTCAATGATAGCCAGCGCCAGGCGACAAAAGATGCGGGAAAGATTGCGGGTTTGGAGGTCTTGCGGATTATCAATGAGCCGACGGCGGCGGCCTTAGCTTACGGGTTAGATAAAAAGAAAGATGAAACCATCTTAGTCTTTGACTTTGGGGGTGGAACCTTTGATGTCTCAATCCTAGAAGTTAGTGAAGGGCTGGTGGAAGTCCGGTCAACCAACGGAGATACGCATCTGGGAGGGGACGACTATGATCAACGGATCGCTCTGTGGTTGATTGAGGAGTTCAAGAAGGATCAGGGGATTGACTTAGGGAAAGATCGGCAAGCGTTGCAGCGGCTGAAGGAAGCTGCTGAGAAGGCAAAGGTCGAGCTTTCGAGCATGATGGAAACCGAGATCAACCTTCCCTTCATCACTGCTGACGCAAGTGGGCCAAAGCACTTGGTGATCAAGCTGAGTCGGGCCAAATTTGAGCAGCAGACGCAGGATTTGACAGACCGTCTAAAGGGGCCCTTTTTCCAAGCTCTTCAAGATGCCAAACTAAAGCCAGGCGACCTTGATGAGGTAGTGCTGGTAGGTGGCTCGACACGGATGCCTTTAGTGCAAGACCTTGTTCGGAAGCTGACAGGTAAAGAGCCAAACAAGAGCGTCAACCCTGATGAGGTCGTAGCCTTGGGGGCGGCGATTCAAGCGGGTGTGCTATCTGGGGATGTCAAAGACGTTGTGCTGCTCGATGTTACACCGCTCTCCCTGGGGGTTGAAACTTTAGGGGGCGTGATGACGCGCCTGATTGAGCGGAATACTTCGATCCCTTCCCAGAAGGAGGAGATCTTCTCGACTGCCGCTGATGGGCAGACCGCAGTAGATATTCATGTTCTCCAGGGGGAGCGGGAAATGGCAGGCGATAATATGACTTTAGGGCGGTTTCGCTTGGAGGGGATTCCTGCTGCGCCACGGGGTGTACCCCAGATCAAGGTCCGCTTTGATATTGATGCGAATGGGATCTTACATGTTTCGGCCCGCGACCAGGCGACAGGCCGGGAGCAACGTATTACCATCACGGCCAGTACCAACCTTAGCAAGGATGAGACCGAGCGGATGGTGCGGGAAGCTGAAGCCCATGCCGATGAGGACAAACAGCGGCGGGATAAGGTCGAGATCAGGAACCAGAGTGATAGCAGTGCCTATCAAGCTGAACGGAGCCTAAACGACTTGGGGGATAAGGTAGAGAGTGCCCTGCGGACAAAGGTTGAGGGTTTGATCAAAGACCTGCGGCAGGCGATGGATGAGGATGATGAGGAGAAGATGAAGCGCCTCACTAATGAGTTGCAGCAAGAGATGTATAAAGTTTCGCAAAGCGCCTACGCGGAAGGGCCTCAAGCTGGCCAACCAACGGATGGTGGGGCGACTTCAACCAGCAAAGATCCTGGCGTGGTTGATGGGGAATATACCGTAGAGTAGTCTAAGCGCAGGTCGTTCAAATAAAAGGCGGCTGGTATGGTTCTAAACCATACCAGCCGCTTAGTTTTCCCCTTCCCTCTCCTCTTTCCCTACGGAATCTTCGTTACCCTGACATTGCCATAGCAAACGTCGGCGTAGTGAGCAACCAGCACCACAGAGCCACTACTTTTATATGAAGTTGCGGTAGTGCCTGCCTTACCTTCACGTTGCCAGGCTGCTGGTTCTGCATCTCCATCTTTCCATATCTTGAGGTAATAGTAACCCTTTTGATAGGTAGTTGTAGTCTCCACGCGGAACTTAATCCAGTAGCGCTTCCCTGGAGTGAGATTGAGCGTCGTTGGGTCATCCACAGCTGGCGCAACTTTCTCTTCAGCATATCCTAGAATTCGGAGCTTATAGGCCGTGCCTGTTGCACCATTTTTCTCCCAGAAACCGTATCCCCCAATTTGATTCCAGCCCATGCGCGGGTTAATTTCGTTTGAGCCATCCATGTAATGGCCTTGCCAGCGGGCAACAATCCCAATTCCAATGAATTGAGTTGTTACAGGGAAGGGCCGAATAGTTACGGGGACAAGCACTTCATAGTTTTTCCATGATGTCATATCGCCTAGCGCGACTAACCGATCATAACCTGGTTCAGCGGTACAGATAGCACTATTCGTTTTGTCCAAAAGCCACTTGCCATCAACAATTTGGGCAACATCATTGATGGAAGTTGCTGCACTCCAGTCTATATTGTAGGATAAAGGCCAGACTACATCCTTCGTATAGTTTACGTTTACAACCTTCACCGCCGTGCCCCCGACACTATTGGTGGCCGTAATTCGCACCGTATTCGCGCCTGAGTTCATCAAGTCTTTATCCAACTCAATGTTGAAATCTCCTTGGGCAATGAGGCGGTGATAACCCAGAGCTTTACCTGAGACTGCTTTTGGCCCAACGGAAATGGTCGTAGCGGCTCGCTCATTGAGCGCGTAGGTGACGGTGTAGGGCAGATGCGAATCAGTGACGCGCCCCAAAATGTTTAGCCATTGCTGGGGATTGCCCTTTTGCCCAAACTGCTGATTATCCCCATACCAAACCTCAAACCAGGGCTTTTCGCTCCCGTCTTCGGGTGAAATCGCACAGTTATCAGTAGCTTGGTCAGGGTAGTCGGGGTCTTTAGTAGGCTTATTGGCGGTGTCAATCCCATTCGCATTGAAGTAGTCTATCTTGCTTGTGAAAGCTGGGGCCGTTGTGCCTACCCCCGCGTTCCCCGCAAAAATGGCAACGCCTATAACTTCAGCGTTGTCCCGCCCAAGTTTTGCGCCTGATGCACCCCAAGCTGTTCCATTGGCCGAAAACCAAATCCGATAGTCTGAACGGAGGGAACTGTTGAGCTTCGGCTTCGGATTTACATCGGGCTTTGCAGGATCATAAAAGACGCGCTCGGCTCGCATGTAGAGAGGAACAACTTTACCCTTAAGGGCAACCTCGCTCGTACTACCAGTAACCGCTCCTGCGCTAGTGTATTCGGCGGCATACGCATAGATAGTTCCGCTTGTAGAATCCTTGCTGTAATAGCTGAAGCGCAAATAGTTCCCATTCTTCAGGAAGACTAGAATTCCTTGCATCGCATACATGCCCGTGGGTTTAGAATCGAACTTCACCTCAAAGTCAAACTCTTTATCCGCCGCTACACTGGCCGCCTGTTTGATGTAGGGAACTTCAATCCCTGTTGGTCCTGCAACATCATGGGCTTTACCCCCAGGGACAGGAAAGATCACGCTGTTCCCATTGAAGTACTTATTCGCATCCCAATCTGCCGCAGGCATATCACCTGCTGGGGGAGCAACGTAGGTCCATTTTTCCTTCGTAAAGGCAGGATCTGTGAAATCATCGGAATAGGCTTGCGGTTTGGGGCAAACTGAGCGGGGAGGGGTCAAAATAGCGATATTTTGAGCGACACAATTGCCCCCAACCACACAAGCTTCTATATTGACCGTCCCGACGGTACTGGGGGCATTAAAAGTTGTATAAGCTTTGCCATTGTTATCGGTAGTTAGCGGAGAAGCCGAGATACTGCCGTCACCTGTTTTGATTGTAAAGTTGACGGTCTTCCCAACCGCAGCACTTCCCCCTAAAGTTACGGCAGCATAGAAAGCACCATAGTTTGAGGTTGAATTAGCGCTCAATTTGGTGGGGGCCGTAAGGCTAAGGACTAGCTGGAGCGGATTTGCAATGATTACAACCTTTGAAGCGCAAACCCCCTTAATGCAAGCTTGCAAGGTGATATTCTGGGCACTACTTGGTGCAGTCAAGGTTGTTGTTGCTTTACCCGAAGCGTCCGTTGTTGCACTACCTGATGCAAGGCTTCCGCCACCCGCAGTAATCGAAAAGCTCACGGTCTGCGTTTGGGCCGCAGTTCCATTAAGCGTCGCAACAG
>Ga0316612_1000027_pt1 | contig 57758 bp, 47 predicted proteins | sample MIS2016226_MG_FD_207676 | JGI IMG/M metagenome (GOLD analysis project Ga0316612, IMG submission 207676) | Microbial mat bacterial communities from Middle Island sinkhole, Lake Huron, Michigan, United States - MIS.2016.226 | ecosystem: Environmental > Aquatic > Freshwater > Lake > Sediment... | reverse complement strand
AAGTAAGCATGGAATCATGATTACGCCGAACCAGCCTACATAGAGGCGGTTTTCGGTGCTGGTGATCCAGTTGCAAAACTGATCCCAGATTGATGCGCTTTCGCGTCTCTGTACTGCTGTGGTCATTGGTTTATGATTGCGTTTGAATTTATTTATGATTAGCTTTCGCTATGTCCTTAATCTAACTTTACATACGCGGTTTTGTAAAGTATTTATGCTCATAATCTGTCTTTAGGGATACCCGATCGCTTTTTGGGGGGGGTACCGTTTTTTTAGCAATTCATTCTGGTTTTTGGATCGCGTCAATCAATCGCCGTGATGATTATCATGTTCTGGCTCAAGAGGTTTTAGATACGATTGATGAGCCTCTGGTTGCAACATGGTGTGTGATTACGCAAGCCTGTCATATTCTCTTAAAACTTACAGGCGCAAATGCTCAACAGACTTTTATTAATAGTTTGGAAGTAGGAGCGTATAAATTACCCAGCACTGTACCTGTACTCAGGTCAGTGTGTGCTTTCAATAGCCCTGAGATGATCTGCAATGTTACAAAATAATCTCGAACCTTCAGGCTTATTTACGGAAGCCCCAAGAGCAGAAATATTTTTACTGCCGTTTAAATCAGCGTCACCTTTCCAACCACAATGCCCACAAACAAATCCTTTCCCATTCCTGTAGGACTCGCCTTTTCGCAAGCCTTAGCGATCGCCTGAAGAGTTGCATCAATTTTGATGGACTGTTCGGGCGACACTTCAAGCTTACAAGGGGCAATTCATGAATTGCCCATACTTTTGGCTATTTTGCGTAAGTCCTAAGTCAGTTAAAACTGACTGAAATATTTCTTGAAATTACTCTTAACCCGTTTTAACGGGGTTTAGCTTTTAGCCCACAATTTATTGCAGGGTCTTTATTGTAAGATTTTTCATAAAAATAATACGGTAAGTGGGAAACTCAGTGCTTTAGCGCTGAGAGGGAAGGGAAGGCATAAGCCTAAAGCCTGTGGAGCGAACATACAGCAATTTGTTTTCAAACCCGCCACAAATTAAAATATAAAACCCGTTGCGGGGCTTCGCCCTGCGACCCTTCTTGTGGCGGGTTTGATCGAGTTTTGCTGTAAGACCGAAAAACTCCTTGCAGGATCTTTATTTATTAATCTTCAGGTAAGTATTGAGAATCCAAAACATCCACTCGCTCAAAAGGACAAACCTTTGGAAAAATACAAATATCCAATCCTGTCTCCTGAGCCGTGATCAATCTCGCATCCTGATAACATTCTGCAAACACATCTTCAAAATAAGGCTTAAGACTAGGACTTTTTTTGAAAGCCCTATTTAAACGGAGAGAATGCTCCGTAATCGATGCCTTCCAGCTATTAGTCCGCTTTTCAGGTTGATATTTCCATTTCAATAGATGCTGCAACACCCGAATCAAATTACTCTCCAAAGCATCCTTGCGATTATTCCCCATATCTTCAATCTCTTCCGCAAGATTCTCTAGATCCAATTTCCCAACCTCGCCTCTGCGTAATAGATCTACGGTTTCTGTCAGCCAAAGATTAAAGTCAGTTTCGTATAAAGCCTTTGTTGTATTCATAAAAATTTAGCCTATACTTCATCAAACCTATGCGCCATTTTAGCCCAACCAAAATATTTTTTCTGAGCTTGTAAAAAATGTGCGCCACTGTGTATAATTACAAAGCGTCAAAAAAACGCCCTCATGGCTCAGGGGTAGAGCATTCCCTTGGTAAGGGAAAGGTCACGGGTTCAAATCCCGTTGAGGGCTTAGCTAGAAAAGGGTTGCTTTTCAACCCTTTTTTATTAGAAATTTTTTACTGCCGATCGCTTTCTAAATCAAAAACCACCTTTTGCCAATACCAAACTTCAGGCATATTCGGGTTTTCTTGCTTAGCAATATCAATCAGGCGTTGCGCGATCGCCATATTGCCAGCAACTAAAGCTAATAACCTTTGCTGCAACTCCAAACTGGGCATTTGCATTAAATCCACCATAGCCGCCGCCTGATTTTGTTGGCGCTTGGTTTCTTTAGTTTGCTTCTCAAGCTCCGATTGCCAGAGATTAATCCGATCTAGGGCATAGCGATAACGCTCCATGATCGACTGGTTAAACCAAATATTCGCCGCCTGTTGATAGTCATCGATCGCCCCTTTCAGATCGCCAAAATCATATCTAGCCTCAGCGCGATCGCAATATAGTTGAGGGTTTTGATGATTGAGAGCCAGCGATCGCGAAAAATCTTCGATGGCAGTGCGATAGTCCTTGAGTTTCAGATGAGCCTTGGCTCGACAAATATAAATTTCATTATTGCTGGGATATTCGCGTAGTAATTCATTAAAATCGGCGATCGCCCCCTGAGCATCACCAATTTCCGTCCGAATTTTGCCACGCCCGATCCGCACTTCAGGATTTTGCGGCTCTAAAAATAGCGCCTGATTGAGGTCTTTAAGCGCACTTTGAGAATCGCCTAATTTACCTAAAACTAAACCACGCAAACAGAAAGCCTTAACATTCTTAGGCTCGATTTGTAATAGCCAATTAAGATCGATTAAGGTCTCTGTATAGTCACCCTTATCAATTTTTTGCTGCACCTTCGCAAAGACATCCTCTGTCGATGGCGGTAATAAAGCCTCTAGCGGTTTATAGCTTTCGATGCAACGCCGACAGTTATCTTCATCACGCAGTTCTAGAAATAGACTGGCGGCTTTTTTATAGGTAGCGATCGCCTTTTCGACTTGATTTTGCTGTTTATAGGTCAAACCTAGCAATTGATGGGCGATCGCTGATTGAGGATTAATCTCAAGGGCTTGGGCAATATCGGCTTGAGCCTTAACCAGATCGGCGATCGCGATGTGGGTTAGCCCACGAGCGATATATCCATCAAAAAAATTAGGATTTAAACTGAGCGTTTGGTCATAGTCCTTAATTGCACCTTGACGATCGCCCAAGTCAAACAAAATTAATCCACGTTGATAATAGGCCTCGGCAAGTTCAGGATTAGCCGCGATCGCCTTGCTAAAAGCTTGAATTGCGCCATAGCGATCGCCCGACTTTGTCCTAGCCAAACCCTGTTGATAAATCTCCTGTACCATATTGCTTGCCCTACTTGCCCTGTCTTCTAGATCTTTTACTAAACCCCAGAGAAATTTCGGAAAGCGGCGCAGAGCGCCGCTTTCCGAAATTTCTCTGTACTACTCAAAGCCTGAATAGGCTGTTGTAAGTGGCGATCGCAATAGTATTATAGTTAAAATCTATGCTTTTGTAGTTAACCACTCAGGAGTTGCCACCATGAGCAAGAAGTCCCAAGATATCAAACATCAGATCGAAAAAACGCTACATACCGTTGCTGATGTCGCTCAAGAGCAGTATCAAAAAAATATCAAAAAAGCTCACAAGAGCATGGATAAACAGGTTGACGTGGTGCGCGATCGCCTTGAAGAATTTGACAGTTGGGCAGTGGAGTCAGTTAACGAAGCCTTAGCAGATGTGGAAAATAAATTAGAAAAACAAGTTTCTAAAACCGTCAGCCGCATTCAAAAAGCCGCCCAAAAGGTCAAAAAATCAGCTTTAGATAAACTTAACTCCAAATAAGAGAAAGCGCCGCTTTCTCTTATTTGGATTTCCAAGATTGTTTCACAAAATCAAGTAACTCATTTTGAAATCTCTCAGTTGAAAATCGCATGGCGTTTTCGCAGCAATTTATCGGCAAAATGCGATCGCTATTTTTCTCAAACTCGATCACCGCTTCACAAATACTATCGGCGGATTGTTCTGCAAAAAATACCCCCGTGGGGCGATCGCATTCTAATCCAATCACCGACTCGCACACACCGCCACGCCCAAAGGCAATTACTGGCGTACCACAGGCTTGAGCTTCCACAGGCGTAATACCAAAATCCTCTTCGGAGGCAAATACAAAAGCCTTAGCCTTTTGCATATATGCGCGTAATTCTGATGGTTCGAGATAGCCGAGAAATTGAATATTTTGACCAGCTTTAGCCTGAATTTTGGACATCTGTTCACCATCACCAATCACAATTAATTGGCGATCGCCCATCCGTGAAAAAGCTTCCACGATCAGATCAACCCGTTTATAGGGAACTAAGCGCGAAGCCGTGAGATAGAAGTCCTGCTTTTGTTCACAAAGATTATAATTTTGCAGATCCACAGGTGGATAAATCACCTCTGCTTCCCGCCGATAAACCTTCTGAATTCTCCGCGCAATAAATTGAGAATTCGCAATAAATAAATCCACTCCATTAGCGGTGCGATTATCCCAAATCCTGATTTGATGCAAAATCCATCGCGCAATCCAACTCTTGACACCCCGTTCTAAATTAGATTCCCTTAAATATTGATGTTGCAAATCCCAAGCATAGCGAATCGGTGAATGCACATAGGAAATATGTAATTGATGGGGAGAAGTTAACACACCTTTCGCCACAGCATGGGAACTGGAAATAATTAAGTCATAGGCTGACAAATCTAGTTGCTCGATCGCAAGGGGCATCAATGGCAAATATTGCCGAAATTTAGTTTTGGCAAAGGGCAAATTTTGAATAAATGTGGTCTTAACTTTTTTGTTATGAATAAAACCCCGTTGCGAATCCTCCAAAAAATCCACCACTGCAAACAGATCAGCATGGGGAAATAAATTTAAAATCTGCTCCACCACACGCTCTGATCCCGCATAGCTAACAAACCATTCATGAACGATCGCAATTTTGAGATTTTCGAGTTGTGACATAGGGGTTCTGCAATTTGACAAAGAACCAGTATTTTTTGTAGCGAGGCTCTGCCGCGCTACAAAAAATACTAGTTCTTTTACTAGTTCTTTATTTTAGCGAGTCATTAGTGGTTAAAATAACAGCGTTGAGTTGCCATAGTTTATGAAGTTTCGCCTTCCCTCTTCTACCCTAATCTCTATAGGCATCGCGATCGCCAGCATCACAGGCGTTTCGGCTTTAACCTTCACAACGGTTTTGAGCAGATCCGCGATCGCCCAATCGATGCCTGCAACTACTACCAACTCGACCCGCGATACCATTGCCCTCGCCAAGCACCTTAATCGCATTGGCGCAAAGGTCTATGTTGCCTATTGGTGTCCCTATTGCCACAGACAATTAAATCGCTTTGGCAAACAGGCAGTTAATTCTTTAAATGTGATCGAGTGCGATCGCCGTGCAGCCAATAATCAAAACAGACTTTGCGTTGCTAAAGGGATCAGTGGCTTTCCCACATGGGAGATCAATGGCAAGCTTTACTCAGGCATGAAAACCTTAGATGACCTTGCAGGTCTTTCTAACTATCGCAGTGCCAACTAGTCTGATACTACCCAGAGAAATTATGGTGATTACCACCCATCTGGGTTAATCTGTAGCCAATTTTGGCATAAGCATTGTATATAGGATATATAGAGGTGGTTCGAGCATCGGCAGATCGCTTGAACCGCAATATCTAATTGCTTACTCTCATTTTTTGATCAACGCGAACCTTGCAGGCTAATATGTCCACTCTTGTTATTGTAGAATCGCCCACCAAAGCCCGCACTATTCGCAACTTTTTACCTGCTGGATATAGGGTCGAAGCATCAATGGGGCATGTGCGCGATTTACCACAATCAGCCAGTGATATTCCTGCGGAGCTAAAGGGGACTGAATGGGCTAAACTCGGCGTAAATGTGGATGCTGACTTTGAGCCGCTTTATATCGTGCCAGACGACAAGAAAAAGATCGTCCGCGAACTTAAGTCGGCGCTCAAAGGCGTGAAAGAAGTCATCCTAGCCACTGACGAAGACCGCGAGGGTGAAAGTATTTCTTGGCACTTGTTGCAAATTTTGCAGCCCAAAGTGCCAATCAAGCGCATGGTTTTTCATGAGATCACCTCCGAGGCAATTAAAGGCGCATTAAAAAATTGTCGCCAAATCGACGATCGCCTTGTCCATGCCCAAGAAACCCGCCGCATCCTTGATCGCCTTGTCGGTTACACCCTTTCGCCCTTGCTTTGGAAAAAAATCGCATGGGGACTCTCGGCGGGACGGGTGCAATCGGTGGCGGTGAGATTAATCGTCAATCGTGAACGGGAGCGCCGCGCCTTTAAGTCAGGTAGCTATTGGGACTTGAAAGCAAATCTCTATGCCCCGAAACAGGAATTTCCTGTGCAGCTAGTCTCGGTCGGCGGAACGAATGTCGCCACAGGTAAAGACTTTGACGAAGCGACGGGCAAAATTGCCAAGGGTCGCAAGGTTTTATTACTGGATGAAACGGCGGCGATCGCTTTACAACAACGCTTAAACGGCAAAGTTTGGTCGGTTAGCAATCTGGATGAACGCCCCACCACCCGCAAGCCTTCACCACCCTTTACCACCTCCACCCTTCAGCAGGAAGCAAACCGTAAATTGCGTTTGTCCGCAAGGGACTCGATGCGCGTGGCTCAGGCTCTGTACGAGCAAGGTTTTATTACCTATATGCGTACGGACTCGGTGCATCTCTCGCAACAGGCGATCGCGGCGGCGCGTCAATGCGTCAGCACCATGTATGGCAGTAATTTCCTCAGCAAAGAGCCTCGCCAGTATGTCACCAAGTCTAAGGGCGCACAGGAAGCTCACGAAGCGATCCGCCCCGCAGGTGAGGCTTTCCGCACTCCCCAAGAAACAGGACTGTCAGGGCGCGAATTAGCCCTCTATGACCTAATCTGGAAGCGTACCGTCGCCTCCCAAATGGCCGATGCTCAGCTAACCATGCTTAGCGTCCAACTTACCGTTGAGGATGCTTTATTTCGAGCCTCAGGCAAACGCATCGATTTTGCAGGATTTTTCCGCGCCTACGTCGAAGGCTCCGATGATCCCGATGCGGCTCTTGAAGAAAAAGAGATCACCTTACCGCCGCTTAAAATTGGGGATCATCCCGTCTGTCGTGAATTAAATACCGTCGGTCACGAAACCCAACCGCCTGCCAGATATACCGAAGCCGCCCTTGTGAAAATGCTGGAAAGCGAAGGTATTGGTCGCCCCAGCACCTATGCCAGCATTATCGGCACAATCTGCGATCGCGGCTATGTCCAACTGATCAACAATGCCCTGATCCCCACCTTCACCGCCTTTGCCGTAACGAGCTTACTAGAGGAGCATTTCCCCAATCTGGTTGATCCCAGCTTCACGTCTAAAATGGAGCAAACCCTTGATGATATTTCCACAGGCAGCGTAGATTGGCTACCCTACCTCAAAAAGTTCTATTCAGGAGAACAGGGCTTGAGTGGACAGGTAAAATCTCGCGATAGCCTCATTGATGGCGAATCCGCAAGGACAGTTTATCTGGAAGGATTAGATGATGATGTGAAGGTCAAAATTGGTAAATTTGGCGCGTATATCCAAGTTGGAGAAGGCGATCGCATGGTTAACTCGTCCATTCCCCAAAACTTTACTCCTTCTGATTTAGTCCCTGAAAAGATTGAACTTCTACTCAAACAAAAACTCGAAGGACCTGATCAAATTGGCATTCATCCTGAAGCCAACGAACCCATATTTATGATGATGGGTCAATATGGCCCCTATGTACAGCTAGGTCAAGCCACTGACAAGATTCCTAAACCAAAACGCGCTTCTTTGCCCAAGGGAATCCAACCTGAACAAGTTACCCTCGATCTTGCCGTCAAGTTATTGGCTTTGCCGCGCACCCTAGGCGAACATCCTGATACTGGTAATCGGGTGTTTGTGAATACTGGCAGGTTTGGTCCCTATGTTTGTCATGTCAAAGGCAATGGCGACAAGGATGACAACCGATCGCTCAAGTCCTCTGATGATCCCTATACGATTACGTTAGAGCGTGGGTTGGAGCTTCTCGCTCAGCCCAAGACCCTACGCGGAGCCGCCGCCGCCAAGGTTTTGAAATCCCTCGGTCAACATCCTGATGATAGTGAGGCGATCGAAATTCTGGATGGTAAGTATGGCCCCTATGTCAAACATGGCAAAGTAAATGTATCGCTAACGAAGGAGCAGAAAGTTGAGGAGTTGACTCTAGAAGAAGCTCTGTCGATGCTGGCAAGTAAATCTGGCAAAAGCACAGGCAAAGGTACTGGCAAAAGCACTAAGGCATCTGCTAGTACAACTAAGAAAACGACTACCAAAAAGACCACCACAAAATCTACGGCAACTAAGGCGGCAGCTAAAACGGCAACCACGAAAACGACTGCTACTAAGAAAAAGACCACCAAGACCGCAGCGACTAAAAAATAATAGCTGTAACTGTTTTCGCAAACGAACTACAAGAAAGATTTTAAAAGCGTTGCTTTGCAACGCTTTTAAAATCTTTCTTGGTTTGGGTAGTGTCAAGATCTATGACGAGGAAAGGCTTTGCTTATTTAATTACTCTATCCTAGTGATTGGGAATCATTGCAAGTGTTCTAGATATCGAGTATTGCGAACTGTAAAGCATTAGAGAGCAGAAGCCATGACTAAGGTAGAGGAAATCACTGAACCAAAAACAGCGAAAGTTAAACTAGCAACGGTTTGGCTGGCGGGTTGCTCTGGCTGTCATATGTCATTTTTGGACTTAGATGAATGGCTCTTTGAACTGGTGAAATATGCGGATATCGTGCATAGCCCGATCGCTGATATTAAGGAATATCCCGAAAATGTCGATGTTTGCCTCGTTGAAGGGGCGATCGCTAATGAAGAAAATCTGGAACTAATTTACAAAATCCGCAAGCAAACAAAGTTTCTGATTTCCTTTGGTGACTGTGCGGTTACGGCAAATGTCCCCGCCATGCGAAACATGATGGGCGGCGATAATGCTGATATGGTGCTGCGGCGTAGCTATTTAGAGCTAGGTGATGTTACACCGCAATTACCCTATGCACCAGGGATTGTGCCTGAACTCTTAGAAAAAGTAATGCCTGTTCATGAAGTTGTGAAAGTGGATATGTATATCCCCGGTTGTCCTCCTTCATCAGAGCGCATTAAAGCGGCGATCGCGCCTTTGCTAAAAGGAGAAATCCCTGTGATGGAAGGGCGCGAAATGATCAAATTTGGATAGCCCTCCCCCTATGGAAAAAGGGAATAAGAAATAAATATTTAGAGAGTCTAGTCATGGCAAAAACAGTAGTAATCGATCCCGTCACTCGCATTGAAGGTCATGCCAAAATCTCGATCTTTCTCGATGATCTTGGCGAAGTTTCCGATGCTCATTTTCATGTGGTGGAATATCGCGGCTTTGAGAAATTTTGTGAAGGTCGTCCCATGTGGGAAATGGCGGGAATCACCTCACGCATTTGTGGCATCTGTCCCGTTAGTCATTTATTAGCCTCCGCGAAAACAGGCGATAAGTTATTAGCCGTCAAAATCCCCCCTGCGGGAGAAAAACTGCGCCGCTTGATGAATCTTGCCCAAATCACCCAATCCCACGCTCTTTCCTTCTTCCATCTTAGTTCCCCCGATTTTCTGCTCGGTTGGGATAGCAATCCTGCCACGAGAAACGTATTTGGATTGATGGCAGCCAGTCCCGATTTGGCGAGAGGTGGTATTCGTTTACGCCAGTTTGGACAGCAAATTATTGAAATTTTGGGAGCCAAAAAAATCCATACGGCTTGGGCGGTGGCGGGTGGTGTGCGATCGCCGCTTAGCGAAGAAGGTCGGACATGGATACGCGATCGCCTGCCCGAATCCCTAGCCACGATTGAGAATGCTTTAGCATTATTTAAAAATTTATTAAATGAACTGCAAACAGAAGTTGATGTATTTGGCAAATTTCCATCACTATTTATGAGCTTAGTCGGCAAAAAAGGCGAATGGGAACATTACGGTGGACATATTCGCTTTGTCGATAGTCAGGGGCAAATTATCGCCGATCATCTCAGTGAAGATGACTATCAACAATATATCGGTGAAGCCGTTGAGCCTTGGTCATATCTCAAATTTCCCTATTACAAACCCCTTGGCTATCCCGATGGTATTTATCGCGTCGGTCCTCTGGCGCGGTTGAATGTTTGTGAATATATCGATACGCCTAAAGCTAATCAAGAATTGCAGGAATTTCGCGATCGCGCAGGGGGTAGGGTTGCCACATCTTCATTTTTCTATCACTATGCGCGGTTGATTGAGATTTTGGCAGCGATCGAGAAGATCACTGAACTTGTGGAAGATCCTGATGTGATGTCTAGTCATACTCGCGCTCAAGCAGGAATTAATGCCCTCGAAGGTATTGGCGTAAGTGAAGCTCCTCGCGGCACATTGTTCCATCATTACCATGTCGATGAAAATGGAGTGATTAAGAAAGTCAACTTGATTATTGCCACAGGGCATAACAATCTAGCGATGAATAAAACCGTTGCTCAGATTGCTAAGCATTATATTCACAATGGCGATGTATCTGAAGGTTTCCTCAATCGTGTAGAAGCTGGCATCCGCAATTTCGATCCCTGTCTAAGCTGCTCCACCCATGCCTATGGACAAATGCCGATGCAGGTGCAGTTAATTGGGGCTGATGGCAAGGTTTTCAAGGAAATCAGCAAATAGAGGTCGGCGGCGCTTTGCGCCGCCGACCTTTATTTGGGCGCTATATAATGGAAGTGAACAGATAATTGGGAATTTGTTGCTTGGTTGATCCAAGACTATTCTTGAGGAGGTTTTACTCTCCATGCAAGTGCTTAGTTTGTTTGAAGATCGGCATAGTGCTGGATGTCAATTAGCCGAACTAATTGTCAAGGCTAAGCCTGTCGATCCGATTGTGTATGGAATTCCCCGTGGAGGCCTATTGGTCTCGGCTCCGATCGCGCAGCAACTTGGTTGCCCTCTTGATGTGGCGATCGCTAAAAAAATTGTGCTTCCGATTAATCCTGAAACAGCCCTAGGCGCGATCACAGCAGACGGCTATATGCTGGATATGGGAAAGGAATATTGCTCTCCGAGCGAATGGACTCACGCTGTTCATCATGCAAGGACTAAAGCCGATGGTCTACTTCGTACATTTCAACCCTTCCGACCACAGTTAGAAATCACTGACAAGACGGCGATTATTGTTGATGATGGAATTGCGACGGGCGCGACGATCGCTGTTATTGCGGCGGCGATGAAAACCTTACCCTACAAAGAAATTTGGCTGGCAGTTCCTGTTGCTCCCCTACAAATGCCCAAAGCGATCGCCTCACGCATCGACAAGATCATTTTATTAGAGCGTCCTGAAGTTTTTGTGAGCGTCAGCCATTTTTATAGGCATTTTCCCGAAGTAACGACAGAGCAAGCTTTAGCGTGTTTTCAACTAGCTAATACTCCCTTCCCAGCGAATAATTAGGCATGCGCGGCTTCGCCGTGCATGCCTAATTATTCACTTTGTAACGCCTATTCTTTGGGTGGGAAGGGAGTAGCTGGTCTTCCCGTGTTTGTTGCCTATCTAGCAAATACGGGGTAACTGCTCACCACTGAGCATACTTAAAATCCGATGCAATCCGATCTGACCACGCATAGATACCAAAGATTGATTGCGATCGCCAACTCTGCCAATCACTCGCATCTGTCCCCCTGCTTCAGGAAAATTCCGAGCAATGGCGATCGCCTGATCCACTTCTGATTCAGGGACAAACGCCACAAATCGCCCCTCATTGGCTACATAAAGCGGGTCAAGCCCCAAAATTTCACAGACTGCTCGGACATCATCTTGAACGGCGATCGCTGATTCTTCGATGGTGATGTTCACATTGGCTGTACTCGCTAATTCATTCAGCGAAGTTGCTAAGCCACCACGGGTTAAATCGCGCAGCGCATGAATTTCCACACCTCCCTCTAACCAAGCCATCACTAAATCCGCCAAAGCCATGCAATCGCTCTGAATTTCTGTCTCAAAGGCTAAACCTTCTCGCGCCGCCATAATGGCGATGCCATGACGACCAATATCACCATTCAGGAGAATTACATCCCCCTCACAAATCGAATGAGGTGCAATTTCTAAATCCGTCGCGATCGCCCCAATCCCCGATGTATTAATAAAAATACCATCGCCCTTACCGCGATCGACCACTTTCGTGTCTCCCGTGACGATCTGCACGCCTGCGATCGCGGCAGCCTGACGCATTGATTGCACCACGCGCCACAATGTCTCCATTGGCAAACCCTCCTCCAATATAAAACCTGCGCTCAAATACAGAGGTTTTGCCCCCACCATCGCCAAATCATTAACAGTTCCATTAACGGCTAAAGCGCCAATGTCTCCCCCCGCAAAAAAGAGTGGCTTCACGACATAGGAATCCGTCGTAAAAGCTAATTTCTGCCCTAACGGTAAGGCAAAAGTAGCGGCATCCTGTTGAGCGCGATCGCCCATCCCAAAAGCAGGGGCAAATATCTCCGAAATAAGTTGATGCGTTAACCTGCCGCCGCCACCATGAGCTAAGAGAATTTGGGGATATTGCTGGAAGGCGATCGGGCAAGATATTTGTTCTAGCGACATGGTAGACCATATATTTTCATAAAACACCTTTACGCATCTCTTCGGCAATAAATTCAGAGGCCCGCGCTGTAACTGCCATCTCAGTCAAAGTGGGACTTTGCCAACCAGAGGAAGCCCAACAAGCGCCATCGGTAACAAAGAGATTAGGCACTTCCCAAAGTTGGTTATGGGCATTTACTACAGAATTATTTTCTGAAGTTCCCATTCTCGCGCCGCCGACCTCATGAATGTAATAACCAGGAGGAGCCGAAAATGCCATTATTTCTTCCATCCGACTCACAAAACCAGAAAAAATAGGAACGTGGAAAATATCTGTCAAGTTCATATTTTTGCCACCTGCGAGTTTGATGATTTCATCAATTTGTCTGTGCATATGATCGAGCATTAGATGTTCATTTTCTGACCAAGCACATTCAATGTGAGGTACGGGAATTCCCCAAGCATCGACCACATCATCACTTAGCTGAATCTGGTTATCGTAACGAGGCAAAACTTCACCGTGAGCAATCATAAAACCAATCGAGCCATCACCTGCTTTCCGCAACAACCTTGGTAAATCAAAGCGTTGCACTCCGCCCCAAATGCCGTAGCCGCGTAGAAATTTTTCCTGTTGTGATTCTAAATTGCAAAAACAAGGGATGAAAAAGCTATCACAACCTGATAAGTCGAAGGGCTTTGGCGTTTGTTTGATATTTGGTAATAGAAAGAAGGTGGAGGTAGATACATGATCCATCAGAAATCTTCCTAGCATTCCCGATGGATTGGTTAAGCCTGCTGTTTGATATTTCTCAGTGGAATGTAATAGAATCCGCACTGACTCAATGGTGGAGGCGCATAAAACTACAGTCCTTGCAAAGACTTCGTGGGCTTGTTTGGTGTGGCGATCGATATAGCCCACGCCGAGAGCTTTGCGCGTATCCGCATCAAAGATCACATGGCTAACCACTGCATCCGATCGCAAAGTAACATTTCCCGTCTCGATCGCCGCTTTGAGCGAAGAACCCAAACTGGAATACATCGGCCAAGGCTGCTCTGGGGTGGGATGATGCAAACCGAAGCCCCGTGAAGGGATCAGGCGACGATCTGACCATTTAGTTTCCACAATTTGCTTGAGATGTTCTTCAGCAGGAGTTAAGGGTAAAGTCGGCTGATAGTCACCATCGGGCAGTTGCGCTAAACCTTCTTGACTACCCCGCACCTGAAAGAATTTTTCTAATTTACTGTAATAGGGAGCCAAATCTGCATAGGCGATCGGCCAGTCCTGCTCATGTCCATCGCGACTGGATGCCTTAAATTCATAGTCGGATAGTCGCAAGGTGATCCCGCCCCAAGTCAAGCTCTTGCCGCCCACCTGACGACCACGAATCCAGTAAAACGGGCGATCGGATGGCGTGGTGTAAGGATTGTCTTTTTCATCAATAAATAGATCAGGATTTGCCTTCCAATATCCAGGATGCATCGACTGATAGGACTGACGCTTAGTGATCGCCAGATTATATAAACGCTTTGCCATATCTCTTGGCTGATTGCCGAGATCACTTGCTACGGGAGTCCGACCTGCTTCTAAGACGAGGACTTTTAAACCGCGTTCGCTCAATTCCTTGGCAGCCACGCCACCATTGGCTCCAGAGCCAACGACGATCGCATCATAAACTTCTGTAGAAGGATAGGGACTCATGTTATTTCTTGACAAACTCGTTGCTTAGGGTTCTGCCTTTGGTGTGGCGCGGCTTTGCCGCGCCACACCAAATTGGTTCTTTATTTTACTGCGAGTCCCTTAGCAAAGCTCACCTTTCTAAGTACTTGTGCAAAAATTACCCAAGCCCAAAAAGTTTTGTCCCGCAGGGACGAAACTTTTTGGCTTTGGGTTTGAGCAACCTTTTGGCTGCTCGAAAAGAGGGCGATCGCTGCCTCACAAAAATAAACTTTACAACGTAGGTCGAAATTTGCTAACCTAGATAGCCGTCGCCTAAATTAAAATGCGCCAAACTACAGCATAATTAAGAACAATACTTTGCTCCCCAAATAAGCATGACTCAAATAATCGTTGGTGAAAATGAAGGGATTGAGTCGGCATTACGCCGATTTAAGAAAAAAATCCAAAAAGCTGGCTTACTAGCGGATATTCGTCGCTGTCAATATCATGAAACCGCAGGCGAAAAACGTAAACGTAAAGCCGAAAATGCTAAGCGTCGTGGTCGTTTCCGTCGTCGTGATGTCTAGAGTAAAAAAGGGCTGTGCATTGCACAGCCCTTTTTTATTACTTGTGGCGCACGCGCAGCGTGCGCCACAGTTTTGTTAATAGCCAACGCCTAATAGTTTATTGTCGCGGCGAAATTGACTGGGCGTGATCACATCAGTGCCATTTGCCCATACACCGAGGCGATCGCTTTGGGCTTTGGCTTGAAGCTGATCATAACCTTGGCAATCTTTTTCCTGTAGGCGATCGTAATGGGCAAGCCCTAGGGAAACCATCACTTTATTGGCATTCTGTCCCCCTGCGATGACTTCGCCATAGTAACGCCCAAATTTATCTTTTTTAAAAACCCTCACATAAATCTCTTCATCGCTAACAATATTTTGCAACACCTTGCGGGCATGTTCCCCTTCGGCTTGCAGTAACTCAGGGGCATCGATACAGGCGAGATGTACTCTATCTTTGATGCCGCGATCGACAAGGGTAATGTTATCGCCATCAAATACTTTTACCCGCATCGGTACTGCGCCAAACTGTGCGAAGACAGGTTGAGTGGCGATCGCGAAGCAAACCAGATTGATCAATACGATCAATAGTAACTTCGATAATTTTTGAGTAAAAGAATGTTTAAAGCACATTGATTAGTTTGATAAAGATCTAATTCTAGCGATTTTAAAAACCCAAATAAAGGCGGCGCGAAGCGCCGCCTTTATTTGGGTTTTGTACTTCTAGGTCGCCGCGATCGCAAATTCACCACGACATTTTGCGCCACCATCGGCGATCGCCAGTTCATGCAATGTAAAATCATCGCCGAGTTTATGGACGAGATGCTCTAGTAAAGTGCGAATCTGATCATCGGTTTTGGCTGTAGGCGGCACATCAGGCGCGATCGCATCCAAAAAAATTGGGGACTTAAAGCAACTTTGCAAGTCTTCAGGAGCAAACTCTACATCCATCGTCACGCGAATAGGATCTAGTAACCGTAAAGCTTCACCCTTAAGAATTTGAGCAATGTTCAAATGAATTGCTTCTGCACATAGATCGATATTAGTTATTGCTAAGCCTTGATATTTTGCCCCTGCCCCGATCACGTTTGCCTTGGGAATATCCCCGCTTAAAATTTGACGACTTTTACCCGCGATCTCGATTTCAAGAATATCAATATGTTCAACCTGCGATCGCAACCACAGTTTAATGATAGGAATTAAGACAGAACTAACAACGGACATGAGTTTTTTTATAACCCTGTTTTGTGTGAACCTTTTTGAGGTGATGGCGGTCAAAACCTATAAGTTGATAGCCAATCGATATTGCCTCAATAATTATAGATGCTCATAAGGTTAATTTTGGTAATGGCGATGCAAAAAAAGGTCATTACTAAGCCGAGAATGGATGTTGATAGTCGATGCTCAAAACCATAACTACAAATATCGAAACTCCTAATCCCATTGATCCTGATTTACATCTGGTGCAAGCAAGCTTGCAGGGCGATCCCCATAGTTTTAAAAGGCTGTATCAACGCCATCAAAACAAGGTGCGATCAACACTATTTCAACTATGTGGTTCCGATGGTTTAGATGATTTGGTGCAGGATGTATTTCTTAGAGCTTGGAAAGGATTAGGTAAGTTTCGGCAATCTTCGCAGTTTTCGACGTGGCTATATCGGATTGCTTTTAATGTGGCAAGCGATCGCCGCAAAGCTCTAGCCAAAATGCGATCGCGCCATGTATCTGTCGAAGATGAGCAACTCGCCAACCTAGCGGATGATGCGATCGCCCGTGATGGCTATCAGCAAGCAGGGTTAAACCAAATGCATTATCAAGACATCATGCAACGCGGTTTAGCCAAACTCAGTGAAGATCATCGCGCCGTCTTAGTCCTGCATGATCTTGAAGAGTTACCCCAAAAAGATATCGCGGAAATTTTGTCTATACCTGTTGGCACAGTCAAATCGCGATTATTTCATGCGCGTAGTGCCATCAGAAAGTTTTTAGAAGCGCAAGGAGTCGAATTATGAAACGTAAATATCCTCAAAATTCTCCAGAAAACTTTGACGAAACTTCTAGCAATGAGGTCGATATGACTTTAGTAAATTTTCTTCAACAAAATAAGCCGATCGCCCCACTTCCTGCCCCCAACTTTGAGCAGCAGCTATTCGCCGAGATTGGCAAATATCCCCAGCGATCCACAAATAGACATTTTAAGCGCTGGTTGCCTTGGGCTTTGGCGGTTCCCGTCGTACTGGTGACTGGGCTTGGGTTTAATTTGGCAAATAATCGATCGCAGTTACAAATTGCGAGTAATGCCATCAGTGAAGCCGATCAATCAGCGATCGAGCAATCATTGATCAATAGTTGGCGTGGTAATGATGTCACGGTTGCTCAGTCCACTGCTCAATCTACAAATAATGCAACGGCTTCAACAGATACACAACTTTTGATGGAGCTATCTCCCTTTGAATATGAGTAAGCATCTGGGCGTAATTAAATATAAAACCCTAAAAGCTGTGGCGCACGCGCAGCATGAGCCACAGCTTTTAGCTCTTGGTTTTTATGAGTAAGCCGAGAAAGCTCAAAGTATATCTACGAAAAATCTTTACAATTTTTACAATCTTTACCAAGTGAGAAATATATGTTCCAATCTAAACTCTTTCAATATTGCGCGATCGCTGCCACAGCCGTTATCACCAGTGGCGTGATTGTATCTAGCACTGCAAGTTTACAGTCTCAGTCTGTATCAAAAAATCAAGCAGTAACAGAGACACAATTAGCCAATCCCAATCAATTAGCAGAATTACCAGACTCATCCGATAAACTTGCTGAGCGCCCCAATAGTCCTGCTCTGCCTTCGGGTAAAGTCCTCAAACAGCTAAACCTGACCCCTGAACAATTACAAAAGCTCAAAGTAATTCGCGATCGCGACCTGACTCAGATGCGAGAACTGTCGCAAAAGGTACGGCAAGCTAATCAGGAATTACGGCAGCTATTAGCTGGTACAGAAAGCAGTGATGTGATTCGCGTTAAGCATACGCAAGTAATGGCACTTCAGCAAGAATTGCAAAAGCAACATTTCGAGAGGATGTTGGCGATGCGTGAAATCTTGACCCCACAACAGCGATCGCAACTCAATGAAATCATGCAAAAAAATCGCGATCGCCTGAGAGAGGACATGAAAGACCGTATGCAAAATCGCATGGAAAATCGTGGCGATCGTCTAGACAAACTACGCGATCGTTCAACCCTATAGGCTTATAGGCAAGGGCTTAAGCCCCTTGTTCTGTATCAAAAGGCAAAAATAGCCTCGCTTCGCGAGGCTATTTTTGCATCAGTGTAAATACTTAACGGTAAATACTTAACGCGAAGAAATTGTTAAATCCCCCTACCAAATCTAAAACTGCTCTTAAGATGAAATGTTAATTATTCTCCACACTTCTGTTGAGTTTTATAGCGATTCGCGCAGAAATCCTGAACTTATTGAACTTGCATGACTGACTCTTTAACTTCTTCCAAACCAGCACAAGTGGCTGAAAGTTTGAATATGGCCGAAAGCCTTAATGATCTTAATTCTCAAACCCCAAGCCGATTTATAGAGCCAGTTATCCTGATCTGTCGCATCGCTTTTGGAATTGCGATCGCTACTTGGATGGTGATGGCGATCGGTAGTGCTACCCGTGTGATGAATGCAGGTTTGGCTTGTCCTGACTGGCCTCTGTGTTATGGCTCGGTATTACCTGCGGAACAGATGAATCTGCAAGTATTTTTAGAATGGTTTCATCGTCTGGTTGCCTCCACCGTAGGATTTGCCACGATTGTTTTATTTGGGGCAAGTTGGTATTTTCGGCAATCTTTACCCAAATGGCTACCTTGGGCAACTTCGGGATCATTATCTCTGGTGGTTTTTCAAGGGATTTTGGGCGGATTGACAGTGACGCAATTACTCAGATTTGATATCGTTACAGCGCACTTAGGAACGGGGTTGTTATTTTTCTCTAGCTTATTGGCGATCGCCACAGCTTTAACTACGCAAACCGATTCACAAAGAGCGTCAACAAAACTTGCTTGGCTGGGTTTATCCGCCGCAGTATTAGTTTATTTACAAAGCATTCTTGGTGCATTAGTCGCCTCACAATGGGCGCTGCATCAATGTTTTGCCTCACAGGATATGTGTATTGTTTTAAATGCACATTTAATCGGCGTAATTCCTGCAACCCTTGCTAGTATCGCGTTGGCGGTGACAGTATGGCTAACTAAGGCGATCGCCCCCATCCTGCGTTTAGTCGGCTCGATTTCAGGTTTATTGGTATTCGCTCAAGTGGCGATCGGCTACGCCACCTATAAACTACATTTACAAGTCGAACCACTCACGATTGCCCACCAAGCTACAGGTTCAGCATTGCTCGGAACCCTTGTTTGTTTTACTGTGTTAGCCTTTAGAATCACGAAACAGAATCAAGCGCAAACTGCGATTCGCTAATGGTCATAACTGCGAAATATTTTAGGAGTTAAGCGCAATGCCAGAAACAGCTATTCAAGAATTAACTATTTCCGAAGAAAATCTCTTTGCACCCGCCAATCCATCGATGAATCGGAACTGGCGCGAGGTGATCCAAGATTATACCGAATTAACTAAACCACGCATTATCATGCTGTTGCTGATTACCACCGCAGGGGCGATGTGGATTGCATCGGAGGGGCAAGTTGATGGTTTTTTAATGTTTATTACGGTTTTGGGAGGGGCGATCGCCGCCGCTTCGGCAAATGCGATTAACTGTTTATACGATCGCGATATCGATGCCAAGATGGAGCGCACCAGTTGGCGACCCATTCCATCGGGCAGGATTCAGCCGCTTAATGCCCTGATTTTTGCGATCGCCCTTGCCGCAATTTCCTTTACGCTCCTAACGGTCTATGCCAATCTTTTAGCCGCCTGTCTCGCCATGTCGGGGATCGCTACCTACGTCGGTGTGTACACGATTTGGCTAAAGCGCTCTAGTACTCAAAATATCGTTATTGGCGGCGCAGCAGGTGCAATTCCACCTCTAGTTGGTTGGGCTGCCGTAACTGGCGAATTAAGCTGGCCCGCATGGGTTTTATTTGCGATTATCTTTGTATGGACTCCGCCGCACTTTTGGGCTTTGGCACTAATGATTCGCGATGAATATGCCAAGGTGGGCGTACCGATGTTGCCTGTGGTCAAGGGTGCAGAGGTAACAGCTAATCAGATTCTGCTCTATACCTTACTAATAATTCCTGTATCCCTATTGTTGGTTTTTCCCTGCAATGTGATGGGATTAGTCTATGCAATCTCCGCCGTTGCACTAGGTGGAGCCTTTATTTACAAGGCAACGCAATTACTCAAGGAACCAAACGATCGCAATGTCGCTCGTTCGGTGTTCAAATATTCAATTCTCTATTTAGCATTACTTTGTGTGGCGATGGGAATCGATAGCTTGCCCCTCGCCCATATTTCCAGTCAACAAGCGATCGCCCTGTTACAAATACCAAATAACATTTAAAACCTTTAAAAGCCTCGCAAAGCGAGGCTTTTGTTTTGTGATTACCTTGACTGATTCCGTCGGGCTAATAGGCGATCGCGTATTCCCTCAGGATTAAATTTTTGCTCAGCTTCTTGTCTGATCAGAGTTGCCTTAAGTCGCCTTTCCGTCAGATAGGAATTGATCTCAGTCTTGTGTTTCAGGTAATAACCAATAACTAAGTAAATATCAGAGAGTGGTAATGACGGATATTGATCTGCGATCTCTTCAGCCGAAGCACCTTCAAGAAAAGCTACCACCACCGTATCAATCGTAACGCGAGTTTTTCCAACCCTGATCACACCATGAATATCTGTTTCTAAAGGCGCTGATTCAATTGCAATCGCTAATGTCATAGGTTCTTCCAATCTCTTCTACTATAGCTTAACAACTTTTTTAAAATCGATTTAAGCTAACTGGACAATTAGGTTTCTCAGCAGTTTCTACAGGGGCAGGATCGGGGGGCAGCAGCGCGACCACATGGGGAACAGGACGCGGCTCATAGGACATGACAGATTTGCCACGATAGGCAAGAGCAGCACTGGCTCCCGAATCCAGCATGACGACATCTTGCAAACCAGCCTTTGCTAAAATTTTGCCTAAACCAACGGAATCGATCATTTCCATCGTTACACCGATTACGGGTCTACCCGAACGATCAACTCCCCAGAAAGCGCGATCGCGACTAGCATCAAAACCATAGAGCTTACCAAAGGATTCCGCCGATTGGGGTTTGCCATCACGGACAAGCCAACCTGCGGCAACAAAGGCATCGGTGGCATCGGGTAGCTCGGACCTCACGGCTTCCAGTGAAGTATGTTTGGCAGCATTAAAGGGAATAAATTTGATCGATTTAGGGCTAATTAAAACCAGTGGGCGACCATTAAGTAATGGATTTTCCCCTTTATTGCCAGTATTAAAGAGTCCCGCATTACTAGAGAATTGGCTCATCACAGGCCCAATCATCGTATTGCCATCAATGCGCTCCAATGAGAAAAAGCCGCCGTCTACTGCCGCGATCGCATTGGGAACTGTGGGCAAAATTTCAACAACCTGAGCGCGTTTGTCAGCATGGGCGGTGACGGCTCGACCACCATAAACCAAAGTAAGTGGTAGTCCATCAACGGTTAAGTTCTTCTTCTCGACGGGAGTAGTAAAATTAATGGCTCCATTGCTCACCGTTGGCAAAAGGGACGATTGATTATTAGCAGTTCCGCCTGAGGCTTGCTCGATCGCCTCACTAAAGCGAGATTGACCAAAGCGCATGATCGTTAGCAAGTCTTCCGATTCATTTGCCGATCGCTCTTGACGCGGATCAAGACTCATGGAGAGAGCCGCCTTGTAGCCAGCATCTTTGATTTTATCCTTAGCCCTTTCCGTGAAGTCACCTTCAGGATAGGTGAAGTAATCAATGGAAATTCCTAATTCTTTCTCAAGTACTTTTTTCGACTCAGTGACTTCTTTCTCAATCTCTGCATCCTTGAGAGTGGTCACATTCAAATGATTGACAGTATGAGAAGCAACCGTAATCAATCCACTTTTATGCATTTCTCGCAGTTGCCCCCAAGTTGCCTTAGGCTTCTGTCCGCCCGTACCCACAAAGCGCGTATGCACTGACCACACCGCAGGATAGTTATATTTTTTGAGCATCGGGAAAGCATATTTGTATTGACCGACATAGTTATCGTCAAAGGTCAGTAATACGGGTTTGGCAGGTAGTTGAGCGCCTGTACGCAGGTGGCTAACCATTAAATCCATCGTTATGGGTGTGTAGCCTCCTTCTTGCAAAGCTTGAAAATGTTTTTCTAAGTCTTCGGGGGTGACATCCCAACTCACATCTTTGGTGGCGGTAATGTCGTGATACATGATGATCGGAATCTTTGCCCCACGAGCGCGATCGCTAATTTGGGGAAAAGGTGCAGGGCTAAAGCTGGCAATCAGATCACCATTAATCGCATTACTTAAATTTGAGAGGCTAGGTAATGGATCATTCGCGATCGCATTGATGGCTCTGATCTGATAGAGAGAGGCTGTTATCGAATCTAGCGCATTATATTGACAGAATGACGGCGCTCCAGATGTGTTGTTAGCAATAGCGTTATCTGGGTTTGCGACAGGACTATCCAAAGCTGTGGAGGAAGCACGATAATTGACAAATCGCGAAGCGATCGCGGCTCCCATGCCAGTGCCGAGGGCAGCCAATGCCAGCACGATCCAAATCATGTTCATGCTGCTGCTCTTTTTGTCGTTGCCCCTGCTCATAAATATTTATAAATTTTTGAATATTACTAGCGCCTATTTAATCAGACAGCCATGATGTAAACAAGTACCTAGGGATCAAAAATCGGGTTTTTATTTTGTTAAAGCTACGCCCATCCTGCCAATTGATAAATAAATAGCCCGATATATTCTTTGATCGCATTAGTTGTATTTTTAAGAGCTTCGGCACTAGGTAACAAATCTAAGATGAGGGCGAAACCCTTGCTATTATCATTCTTGACCGATAAAAAGTCTGTTGGCGCAGGAATAATTTCTAATCCAACTTTACGAAAAATTTCTATAGATCGCGGCATATGTAGAGCCGAGGTGACTAGCAATATTTTATTACCCCCCTTTTTGTCAAGAATTTGCTTAGTATTCACGGCATTATCACGAGTATTAAAGGACTGCGATTCTTGGACAATGGCGCTACTGGGTACACCCATTACTTCCGCGATCGCTGCCATATCTTCCGACTCAGGATTCCCACCTTCGCCGTACCACTCAGCCCTACCGCCCGTAACTACGAGCAATGGTGCTTTGCCCCGCTTATATAGCCACGATCCATATAAAATGCGATCACCTGCTTCGCTGACTTCATACCAAGGGCGCGGCGAGATGCGTGGGCGCGTACCACCACCTAAAACCACAATTGCTTCAGCTTGGGGCAGATCACCATTGGGAAGATATCGCCATTCTAGCGATCGCACTAGCGCCTTAGAAAAAATCTCGTTACTACTGAGTAACAAAATTACTAGTGCAATTGCTAAAAGAATCGAGGAAACCCGATTTTTTTTGAAGAGGGTGAATGATATTTTGGCAGAACTAGCATTGCGGGACAGTCGAGATTTCCACAGCAAATTAACTAAAGCGATCGCAATTAGGAGACTAGATAGCCCAAGGGGATAACAAAAAATGGGTAAAAGCTTAGATAAAAAGAGCGACACAGTTTAAAAATCTAATATTTTTTAAGAAAGAAAATAGTTTTTCTATAAATTATTTAGGATTGCTATATCTAAGAAAAGATATTTGATTGCGAAAATTATACCCATTTTTCAGGATGAATTGTCTGGTGTGCTACTTAATAAAGAAGGTAATAATGCTTTAATAAGAAATATGTACCTAGAAATTAAATTTTAAATTTCAGATAACCGTCAGATTTTATAAAATTTTGTAAAAGTAGTAGTTTATTCTTAAAGATAAAACTAAAACTCGATATATTCTAAAAAGACTATAGAAACTTGGTCTAAGTCTGTGGTCTGCAAAGTTCAATACTAGTAGGGAGGATAAATTATGACCTTGATGAGTTTTGCGATAGGAACAAACCATGATTTGCGCTGATATGGACATGCTTAAAGCTCAAACACAATCGGCGAGAGATATTTTACAAAGTCTAGAGTCCAGCCAAGACGGATGTATTTACGTCTTGCGCGATCGCATTCGCTGGTCATTTTATATCAAAGCAGTCAAGCTAGTATATGCCTCCCATTCCCTAGAAAGTTTTGAAAGACTAGAGAGGCACTTACGCGCCCTTAGTCGAGAAGTCCCAGCCTTAGACGATAAACTGCGATCGCAACTGCGCCTGATGTTTGACGATCCGACCCCAGACAATGCCAAATACAAAGTTACTAGCGAAATTCTCTGCATTGAGTACATCGCTATTCTCTGGCTGGTCAACGAAAAATATCTACCAATCCCTATGGCAAGCAAACTGGTTGCTCGCATAATTCAAGAAGTCATTGAATCTTTTCTCTGTCTACCCAATGGGCTGTTTAACAGCAAGTACTATGAACATTTACTGCAAGACAACTATTGCGGCCTGTCGATCAATCGGATTTTAGAAGTTGTCGAACAAAGATTGCAAGCATGGTACAACCTTGGCCCCACGATTTCCTCGCCCTACCAATGTCCTTATTTAGTTAGCCAAACCACTGCCGCAAAGCGAATGTCCCTCGAAACAGTGCAAAGACTAGGGCGGATTTTGCGCGGGTTTAACTTTTTTCAGTTGGGCGCGTTACTAGGCAAAGACCCCCTCGCGATCGCCAAACAACTCAGTCCCTTAATTAATGATGGCTCAATTCTACTCAGAGATCCTCTGTCTCCCTTTGATATGCTGCCACGCACCTATTATCTAGAGCCAGAAGAGGAGCGCGAAAATCTAGAAAAACTTTCAGAGACCTTCACCGATGAAACTAACGCAGGTGATGATATTTCTTCTATTTCACAGGTTTTTGCTAGCCAGTCCACCAAAACATGGAAAATTGTTTGTATTGATGATAGCGAATCAATGCTAAGCATCATTAGCAGCTATTTGGGAAGCGAGGATTTTAATGTCACCCTCATTCAGGACTCCATGAAAGCCCTGATGAAGATCACTTCTATCCGTCCTGATTTAATCTTGCTCGATATCGGAATGCCCAATGTTGACGGCTATCAACTATGTTCTTTGATTCGTAAATCTTCGAGCTTAAAGGATATTCCGATCGTCATGGTGACTGGCAATAGAGGCTTAATCGATCGCGCCCGCGCCAGAATCGCAGGAGCCACAGACTATCTAACTAAGCCATTTATGCAAGCCGATCTACTCAAAATGATGATGCGTCATTTGATGTGATTAGGTAATTAATAGGTAATTAGATTAATCTTAGCTTCTTAGGGCTTCTTAGGGCTTCTTAGGGCTTCTTAGGGATTTTACAGCGCTTTGCGCTCAAACCCAAACCAAGAAAAAATTTAAAAGTGTTGCGAAGCAACACTTTTAAATTTTTTCTTGTAGTTCGTTTGATCGGTAATTGCTGTAAGTCGCGATCGGCAAATTCAAAATCTCTAGATATGGTATCTTTAATGTTTTATTAAGAATCACAAAATTCGATAATAAATCAAAAATAAAATGTATACCTACGGTTAACTTTTATCCACTAAATTTTTATTAATTTCCCTAAGAAAATTCAAGCCCAAAAAATAAAACTAGTTAGAGAAAATAATGACAACGATTCTTGTAGTTGAAGATACTGCCTCTGAGCAGGATTTGATTATTAGTTACTTAGTTGAAGGTGGTTATAGCGTGATCAGTGCTAATAATGGACAGGATGCTCTCAAAAAAATCGAAGAAAAGAGACCTGATGTTGTGATTACTGACCTAGTTATGCCCGGCATGAGTGGCTTAGAGCTATGTCGCAGCTTGAAAAAAAATCAAGACACTAAAAACGTGCCAATTGTCGCTTGCACTTCTAAAAATCAAGAACTTGATAAATTATGGGGAATGAAGCAAGGGATTGATGTGTATGTTACCAAACCATTTTCTCGTGAGGATATCCTTAGAGCCGTTCGCTCTGTTGCTTAATCAAATTTTTTAAGCCATCATTAAAAATCAAAACCACCCCTATTAGCTTCTATATAAGCCTAGCAAGGAGAGAAAATCTTGGTTACAGTATTAGTTGTAGAAGATACGACATCTGAACGTGAGTTAATCTGTGATTACTTACGGCAGGGTGGATATGTTGTAGTAAGTGCTGCTGATGGAACGGAAGGATTGGAGAAGTTTGAGAAGGTTCAACCAAATGTGGTCATTACAGATTTGGTGATGCCTGGCATGAGTGGGTTAGAGTTATGTCGAGCGATCAAAAAACTTACCCCCACCAAGAAAGTACCTGTGATTGCTTGTACTTCCAAAAATCAAGAACTCGATCGCCTCTGGGGAATGAAACAAGGTGTAGATATATATCTCACTAAGCCTTTTACGAAGGATGAGATTGTGCAGGCGGTGCGATCGCTAGGTTTAGGAGGATGACATGGGCAACTTAACCATCGAGTTACAGGAAGAACAAGCTCAGGCGATCGCAGGATTACCCTATTTAAGTTTGCAGATCGATCAAGATGTAACCGTAGCCTTGCCGTTAAAGTTTGTGCGTGAAACCTTAGTACTGTCCTCAGAGCGATTCACGCAGATGCCCAATGTCCATAATTGTTTAATGGGATTAGTGGAGCATCGTAGCAATATTTTTTGGGTGCTGGACTTACCGCAATTGCTAGGTTTTGCGCCCCTTGACTCTACGATGACCGAGACTCATATCGCCATTTTACATCTTGGCACTGCATTTCTAGGTTTGGGTGTCCATCGCATTGGTCGCGTCCTGCGGATCAGTGATGTCGAGATTGTCTCCCCCCTAGAATTGCCCAAGACAAGAACTCCTATGGAGGTTGTGCCATTTTTGCGCGGCTGGGTGTCGCAGGTAGGAGGAACCAGCACAAATATCTATGTATTAGATGCTGAGGCGATCGCTAATTATAAATTTATGGCTTTTGCTACTGCTGCGTAGATCAAGAAATTTCGCGACAAGTTCTCATTTAAAAGCTTACTCACTCCCACAGAGGTTAGTACAATGGTTCTCGATTCACGTTCTCGCATTGATAGCACCGAAACAGTTAATCCTAATGGCACTAATGGCAACGAAGCTAAACCTACTGGTAATGTCTCTAGTAATAGTTCTTCCCCCAATATGGAGCTAATTGCTTCTGCCATCCCCACCGCGGTCAAATCACAACAAAATCGGCAACGAAATGCGATCGGGCAATGGTGGCAAGCTCTAGGTTTACGCACAAAGACATCGATTATTTCGGTAGCTGCCATTACAGTTCCTTTGTTAGCCATCAGTAGCTTTACCTATTACTATGTCGGACAAGACATTACCATCTCGACAGAAAAAGCTAAGGCTTTACGGGCTAACGGGATGGCTTATCGAACGGCGTACTTTATGCGGGAACGTTTTGGAGATATTCAGGTTCTGGCTCAGCTTTCCTTTTTGACTAATGCCAAAGTTCGCGAATCCATACCAATTCCCGAACAGAAAGCAATCTTAGATACCTATCTCAAGACCTATCTAGTCTATGACAGCATTGCTGTCTATCGATTGGATGGAAGTCTAATCATTGATGCTAGTTCTGAACCACCCCCTGCAAATATTGCCAAGCGTGGTTACTTCCAGACCGTACTCAAAACTGATAAGCCATTTATTAGCCAACCTGAGCCATCGGTTGTCACCAAAAAAGTTAGTCTTTTTATCGCTGCACCTGTTAAAGACGCAACCACAGGTAAAACGATCGCAGTCATTCGTACAAGAATGCAGGCTTCGGTACTGGAAGATATTATCAAAGACTTCAGTCGTGATGGTGAGCGTTATCACTTTAGTGAATCTGATGGTAAATTTTTCATTGCCTTAGAAAAGGAGCAAGTCGGGCGTGACCTAAAAACTGACTTCCCTAAGCTTGTTTCTGCCCTTGCCAAACGTGAACTTGCATCTACAGAATCCATTAATTTATTTAGTAATAAAGACCAACTTGTCGGTTATTCTCCTCTGCCCAATCTAGATGGATTACCAGATCTCAAATGGGATGCCGTCATTTCTATTGATGCCGATCTTGCTCTTAAGCCCGTACAGCAATTGTTGTTAATTTTGTTGGCGGCAACAGGTGGAGTAAGTATCTTGGCGGCGGTATTGGCGATCGCGATCGCCCAACGGGCTACTCGCCCGATCATTGACGCATCGGAAGCAGTGGTGGAGCTAGGTAAAGGCAATTTAGATAAGCGGCTGGCGGTGCAAGGTCAAGATGAAATGGCGAAATTGGGTGACAATATCAACTTAATGGCAGGACAGTTGCAGAACTTTTTGACATTGCAAGAAACTCAAGCAAAGCGATCGCAAATTTTGACGGAAGTATCGCGATCGCGTGATATCGCTGAGCTAGACGAGCCATTGAGTCGGTTTATGGCGGAAATTCGCCAAGAATTAAATTGCGATCGGGTCGTAGTCTACCGATTTATGGCTGATGGTTTGGGTGGAATGAAAGGAATTATTGTTGCTGAAGATGGACTTGCTCATCTAACCAAAGCCAAAGCCGCAGGCTTAAACGATCCATGTATTCCTCGTGCAACCCTTGAAGCATATAAGAATGGTCGGGTTGTGGCAATCAACGATGTTTTTAAAGAAGGATGTCTCGATCCTGCCCATATTAATTTGATGCAACGCTTGCAAATCAAATCGAATTTAATCGTACCTGTAATCCGCATTGGTGAACTTGATAGCCTACTGATTGCCCATTCTTGCGATCGTCAGCGCAATTGGCAAGAGTCTGAAATTGAGACTTTAAAACAACTAGCCGATGAAATTGGACGCGCTATTTCGGGACTAGCCGCACTAGAGCAGCAGCGTCTGGTTGCTGACCAAGAACGTCAACGCAGTGAGGCGATTCAACGGGAGTTAATTAACTTGCTATCTGATGTTGAGGGGGCAGTTAGTGGAGACTTAACCGTTCGCGCTCAGATTTCGGCGGGGGAAATTGGCATCGTTGCCGACTTCTTTAACGCGATCGTGGAAAGTTTGCGGGACGTGGTAACGCAGGTAAAACAAGCAACTTTGCAGGTAAACACCTCAGTCAACACTAACAATGAATCAATTCGTGGTCTCGCTCAAGAAGCAACCCTGCAATCGGAACAACTCGACGAAGCCTTGCAATCTGTAGAACAGATGACCGAATCTATCCAGCAGGTGGCTTTGAGCGCCCAACAGGCTGCCGAAGCTTCAAGCACAGCCGCAAGTACGGCGGAAATTGGTAGTCAGGAAATCGAGCAGTCGGTGCAAAGTATTTTGCAACTACGTCAAACCGTTGACGATACTGCTACCAAGGTCAAACGATTAGGGGAAGCATCAAAGCAGATTTCTAAGGTCGTGGTTCTGATCGATCAGATTGCTCTCAAAACCAATATGCTCGCCCTCAATGCTAGTGTGGAAGCTGCAAGAGCAGGCGAAGAAGGACGTGGCTTTGCGGTGGTTGCGGCTGAGGTTGGGGCGCTTGCGGCTCAGTCGGCCAATGCAACTAGAGAAATCGGACGCTTAGTGGAGAGTATCCAACAGGAAACTAACGAGGTGGTACAGGCGATGCAAGCAAGTACGGTACAGGTGGTTGAAGGTACAAACCGAGTTGCTGATGCGCGAAAGAGTTTAAGTAAAATTGTGGAAGTGTCGCGCAGGGTAAACACATTGTTCCAAGAGATTTCATCGGCAACTACTTCGCAGGTAAAAATCTCAGAAGCAGTGCGATCGCTGATGTCTAAACTCTCTAATCAGTCTCAGCGTTCTTCTGAAACCTCACGGGAGGTTGCTACTTCCCTTCAACAAACCGCAGATGTTGCTAGTCAATTGCAGTCATCGGTAGAAACCTTCAAGGTTAATTGATAGATTTCAGAATCAACAGCAGAGATTATTTAGAGAAATATATGCTTGCCAATAAAGAATCAGTCAAAGAATCTATTCCAAAAGTAGATAATGAACCTCAACTTCTAGATCTACCTCTACCTATACTAAAACCCCAATTAGTCGAAGCTACCGAAGACACTAAAATCATTCGCGGTTTAAAAGTATTTGTGGGTACTGGTTTAGTCATCTTTGGTTTCTCCGCTTGGAACCTCTTTGATATCTATCGAGGATTTCGCTCAATTTCCGAGCGCAACTTTCGCCTCGAAGAACTGAGTGGTCAGATCGTCTATTTTGATGAAGTTCTCACCATGTCGGCACGGATGTCGGCGGCTACGGGCGATCCTAAATGGGAAGAGCGTTATCTCAAGTACGATCCTCAGCTTGTAGCCGCCATTGAAGAATCGACCAAGATCGCGCCTGAAGCCTATAAAAGCAACTCAGTCGCAGTCAACGAAGCCAATAGCAAATTGGTGAATTTAGAAAAAAAATCCTTTGATTTAGTCCGTCAGGGCAAAAGAAATGAAGCTTCCCGCGTTCTTTTTAGTAATGACTATGAAACTCAGAAAAAAATCTATGCTGATGGCACTACAGCGACCCTGAAGGCTATTCAAAATGAAACTCAGAGGGACTTCCAGTCATTTGGTCAACGCCTAATTATTTCGCTTGTTTTTACACTCGTCACTTTGCCTGCATTGATCGCCGCCTATAGTGTAGCGCTGAAGCTAATTCGTAGTTATCTCAGCGATCGCGATCGCGCCCAACAAAGCATCATCGATCTACAGCTACAACGCTCTACTGCGGAGCAAGAACGCACCAATCAAGAATTGCAGCAATCTATTTTGGCGGAGCAGGAACGCGAAAGATTAGAGTTACAGAAATCTTTGGCGGAGCAAGAGCGTCAACGCAGTGAAAGCTTACAACGGGAATTACTTAGTCTAGTTAGCGATGTGGAAGGTGCAACTAATGGTGACTTGACGGTACGCGCTCAGATTTCGGCAGGAGAAATTGGCATTGTCGCCGACTTTTTTAACGCTATTATCGAAAACTTACGCGATATCGTGCGTCAGGTCAAACAATCCGCAGGACTAGTAAATATATCGGTTGATACGAATAACATCGCAATTCAGAACCTTGCTGAAGATGCCAACTCCCAAGCGCAACAACTAGAATCAGCGTTACAATCCGTTGAGCAAATGACTAATTCCATTCAACAGGTGGCGAACAGCGCTCAACAAGCAGCTAATGCTTCGATCTCGGCGGCAAACACTGCGAAAAATGGGAGTATGGTCATTGAGCAATCTGTGCAAAGTATTTTGCAATTGCGACAAACCGTTGCAGAAACCGCAAAGAAAGTAAAACGGCTTGGTGAAGCTTCGCAACAGATTTCTAAGATTGTGGTACTAATCGACCAAATCGCACTGAAAACGAATATGTTAGCGGTGAATGCCAGTATTGAAGCAGCTTTGGCAGGTGAAGAAGGGCGAGGTTTTGCGGTAGTTGCCGAAGAAGTCGGCGCACTAGCGGCTCAGTCCGCAACAGCTACTAAGGAAATCGAAAGTTTGGTCGAAAGTATTCAACAGGAAACTAGCGAAGTGGTGCAAGCGATGGAAGCCAGTACAGTCCAAGTAGTTGAAGGAACGAACCTAGTTGAGGAGGCTCGTAAGAGTTTGAGTCAAATCATGCAGGTGTCGCGTCAGGTGAATGAACTTTTTCAAGAGATTTCCCTTGCCACCACTTCACAGGTACAAACTTCGGAATCAGTGCGATCGCTGATGTTCACGCTCTCTCAACAGTCTCAGAATTCTTCAGAAGTTTCGCGTAATGTGTCAATAGCTTTGCAGGAAACAGCAGAAGTCGCCAATCAATTACAAGCTTCAGTACAAACCTTTAAGGTTGAATAATCTGTTTTCCCTGCCGAAGGCAGGGAAAACAGATTATTTATAACGCCATATACCGCCATATACATTTATAGGAGAGTTGATATGTCAAGCACAGCAGGCGTTACTACATCAGGGGCAAAAGCTCCCCCCACAATTAGCGATCGCGAATGGGAAGTGCGCTTGCTATTTCTCGATGAAGTTAAAGATTTTCTCGCTGATATTGAAACAGAAGTATTAGGATTGAGCGATCGCGGATTGCAGCGATCGGCAACTAATAAAATTTTACGCGCAGCCCACTCCATGAAAGGGGGAGCCGCGATGATGGGGTTCAAGTCTCTTAGTGATTTAGCCCATCGTTTAGAAGACTTTTTTAAAATTTTACAGGCAAAAAATCAAACCATAATTGGATCTGAAATAGAAAGCTCATTTCTCAGTGCGATCGATGGTATGGGCAAAATTGCGAATATCCATAAACAGCGTAAAGCTCCCAAAGCTGAATGGATCAAAGAATATATTCTTCCTCCCTTTAACAAATTGCATGAAATCCTAGGGGATCTATCAGCACAGGATGAAGCCAATCTGTTATCTGAGGAAGCAGGACAGGATATGCGCGTCCTCATGTTTGCGACGGAAGTAGATGCCTGTTTAGAACGCCTCACAAATGTCCTCGCTGACTCCAAATCTATGGTACTCCGAGAGGAATTTAAACTCACAAGTCAGGAATTTGGTTGCTTAGGGGAAATGTTGGAGCTACCAGCATTTAGTCTTCTTTGCGAAGGAATTACCCTTGCCTTAGAAGATGAAAGTAACGATCTTCGTGTAGTCACTACCGCCGCCTTAGAAGCTTGGCGGCGATCGCAAGCCCTTGTGTTAGTCGGACAGTTTACAGCTTTACCCGCAAAGTTTGAGCTATCACCTGTAGTGGTTGATTTAAAGGATTTTCAAAATGGAGCTTCCCTTAAAGATGCTAAATTAACTACTAAAGAAGACATTCTAATTCTCGAACCTAGTCCTTTTAATGTAGAACACAAGTCAGATATTACAGATATTACAGATATTACAGATGTGAAGGATGTGAAGGATGTGACAGCAGTTGCTTCCCCATCCAATGAAACTATTCCTAATACTGCTGATGCCACAATTCGCGTACCTCTCCATCATTTAGAAGCCCTCAGCGATCGCTTTGGTGAGTTAAATGCTGAACGCAGTGGCTTGCGTCTGCAACTAAAACGGATGCGCGATTTAGTCCAGCTTTTAAATACAAGAATGCATGGATTAGAACAATCTAATGCCCAACTCCGAGAAGCCTACGATCGCGTCGTCACATCCTCAGAATCCTTGCAGCCTGTAAGTAATTTTCATCAAGAAGTGACATCCTACGACAGTCGCTTTGACTTCTTAGAAATGGATCGCTATAGCGAACTTCACATCCTGTCACGCGAAATTATGGATAGCGTAGTGCAGTTACAGGAAGTCTCCAGCGATTTGGAAACTGCTTTAACTGATACTGAGAAAACAGAAAGAGAACTAGGAAGAGCGGCGCGACAAATGCAAACCGCGATCGCCAAGGCAAGAATGCGGATGCTCAGCGAAATATTGGGTAAATTCCCCCGCCTATTACGCGATTTGGCAATAAATCATGGCAAACAGGTCGAACTCGTAGTGCGCGGTAGTTCTACTTTAGTTGAGAGATCGGTTTTAGAAATTTTAGAAGATCCCCTTTTGCATCTAATCCGCAATGCCTTTGATCATGGTCTTGAAACCCCTGAAATCCGTGTTGCCGCAGGGAAACCACCCAAAGGAAAAATCGAAATCGCCGCAGGTTATCGGGGCAATCAAACCGTAATTACGGTCAGCGATGATGGCAATGGCATAAATTTTGCGAAACTACGCGATCGCGCCCTACAGATGGGATTGAGCGAAACCGATCTCGATGGCTCTAGTGAAGCAGAGTTACTAGATTTGATCTTTGAATCAGGATTTAGTACCGCCGATCGCGTGACCGATCTATCGGGGCGCGGTGTGGGTATGGATGTGGTGCGTTCCAATCTAAATACCATCGGCGGTAATGTGCGAATTGAGACAGAAGCTGGTAAAGGTACAACTTTTATTTTGACTGTCCCAGTTTCTCTCTCCATTGCTCGCGTTCTCCTATTTGAAAGCAATGGTTTACAGATGGCAATCTTGACCAGTGCCGTTGAAGAAATTCTGCTAATTCGCGATATTTCTATTTACACAGTCGCCAATCAAGAGGTATTAGATTGGGAAGGTTATTCGGTGCCACTTTTGCGATTAGGCGATCGCCTTCATTTTTCACGCCCTCAAGTACAAGTGGAAACTGAGAACCGCCCGACTGTCGATGAGCCGTTAATGTTAATTGTTGCGCGAAATAATATCCCTTTTGGCATACAGGTCGATCGCTATTGGGGTGAGCAGGAAGTTACGATTCGCGGCGTACAGAGCTTAATTCCTATGCCCGCAGGGTTTATGGGCTGTGCCATTCTTGGCGGCGGTAAAATCGTGCCATTGGTTGATATTGATAATCTGCTTGATTGGGCGATCGCTGATGTGGAGACAAATCCCCCTAGCCCGTTAACCCTGCCATCCTCAAGAAACGATCAGCGCACTACTGTTTTAGTCGTTGATGATTCGATTAATGTACGCCGTTTTCTAGCCATGACCTTAGAAAAATCAGGCTATCGCGTCGAACAAGCCAAGGATGGACATGAGGCAATGGAAAAATTACGCAAACTGCAAAACCTCTCCCATCATTCCAGAGTCAGTGCGGTGATCTGTGATATTGAAATGCCCAGACTCGATGGATTTGGATTCCTTGTGCAGTCTCGCAGCGATGAGAACTGCAAAGATATTCCTGTAGTCATGCTCACATCACGCAGTGGTTCCAAACATCGTGATCTAGCCATGCGTCTAGGAGCCTCAGCATATTTTGCGAAACCATTTAAAGATAATGAGTTACTGCAAACTTTAGCGCAACTTACCCATTAAATCCTCATTAAATCCCTTCATTTCTAATAAAATTATGCCAGCCATTTCTTCCCTGCGATCGCAAAGACTTTTAGAACTTCGCCCTAATGTTGAACAGCAATATGTCGCCTTCCGTCTACGCATTGCTTGGTTTGTTTTGCCAATTAAGGCAATTTATCGCGTTATTCCCCTTGAAAAACATGTTCCCAAAGTTACTCTCTCAGGTGATAACGTGATGATTATCGATCTGGGGAAGATATTATTTGGACAAACTAAGGTTCAAGATAGTGATTTACAACAACTAGTTGTTAATGGTGCAGAGGTTGTCTCTAAGCCATCTCTAATTATTACCTGTAATCAAAACAATCAGCAGAATAATCAGTTAGTAGGCATACTCAGCAATTCCCAGCCCGCATTGCAGAAAATTTCGCAGGCTGATATCGTTCCATTGCCCGCCACCTACAGCCAACGATGGAAGGTAGACTTTGTTACTTCGATGACGCTCCCTTCTAAAGACAGACCTTCTCTATTTGTAATTAATAGCGATCGCCTTATCGCTAACGCTATTAATTCAACAAAAAATTCGCATTAACTATGACTCCAAATATCACCACACCCAAATTTTTTCCATCTGAAATTAAAGCTGAAGATTTGACCCTCGATGAATATCAGATAATTTGCGATCGCCTAAGTCGTCAACCTCATACAGCCTAGTTGGTGAGTTTGGGAGTGATTTTGCCTTCAACGATCGCGATTTCTGCTTCGGTCAAGCCATAGAGTCGATAAACGATCGCATCAATAAGTTGGTCGCAGCGAGTTAACTGAGCTTTGATCGGTAAAAGAGTATTGAGACTATCTTGGTACTCTTTTTCTAATGCTTGCTGTTCTTTTCTAGCAACAGGATCAATTTTGATTTTTTTACTGTTTTTCTTAAGTACTTCAATTAATTCATCAAAACTAAGATGAGGCATATTTTTATAATAGTCACCTAGATAATTTTGGATTTTCGATTTATTTGTAAGCGTATCAACTTCACAACCAATAAAGCGTTCTAGCCATTGCAAAAAGCCTTTAATTTCAGTTTGTTTTTGTTTATTCAGTTCGATCATTTGTTCTGCTAAATAAGCTAACAAATCATGAATAACATCGGCTTCTTCGGGTTGTTGATTGAGGTGATAGTTTACTTGAGTTAAGATTGGTTGAACTTGGCGATCGCTTTGATATTGCTCATAGAGTGCGATCGCATTTTGCAATAACTGCTGACGGCGATCAGTTGGAGTCGTGAAATTTATCTTTGGGACAGGTAAGGATTCAATCTCATAACCATTAATATTATTATTGGTGCTGGTTAGATTAAATCTCCAATCAAGCAATTTTGAATTAAGTAAAGTAGATATAAAGCTTAAACTATAATCTTTGATTTCTGATATATATCCAGTTGTATGAGAACAAAAGTAGTTTTCAGGAAGTATTGTTGCAATCAATCTTCGATAATTATCAATGGCTGCATAGCGCTGATAGACAACTCTCGTTTGTTGGTAAGCTAAAGATTTTTTACTATTGATATGTTCTGATAAATACAAATTACGATTAAAAAAGACTGCTTCTCCCTGTTTAGGTTCTACAACTGCATACCTTGCAATATGAGAACCTCGAATCGCTTCCTCCCCAGAAACACTATCACTCAAGTATGGTTTAAATGAACTATTAATCATTAACTCACCAGGTGAAGCTGAAATAAAATCTCCTAATTTAATAAATATTTCATCAGTTGCTAAACGCAAAGTAAGATCCCAAGATTGCTTATCTAATCCAGGGATTGAAAGATTGTATGAATCAAATTTCATAAAATCGTTTTGTAATGTTTTGTAATAAGCTGATTCATCTAAAATATCTCTTCCTAAATGCGTGCGAACATAAACTTCATGGTTTGTGTTAGGTAACTTTTTGGAAAGGATATAAATACAAGTTGATAGTTTTGCCTCAAAAAATATTCTGCTATGTCGATCATCTTTTTGTGGAAATTGTTCAATAGCATTTATCTCCAAGTTTTCCAACAAATATTTTCTCAAATTCAAGGTAAATTGATCGGCTAAAAGAGACAAGGGAACAATAAAGCCATGTTCTCCCCTCGATTTGAGCATACTAATAGCTTGCACAATAAAAAGTCGATAGATATTAATACGATTGCCTAGTGCATGATTAAATCTAGCTGTTGCTTGAAAATAAGCGATCTCATTCACTACACTACTTCTGACTTCTTCAGATAACTCTTCATAAGGAGGATTACCAATTACTGCATCAAAACCTGCGTTTTCATGCCAGCAAGCATTTTCTAGATCAATGAATACTTCTGGAAATTCGAGATCCCAATGGAAAAAATGTTTCTCGTTACTGAGCTTTTGAGAATTTTTATATACGGCGGCATCAGCCTTATTCATTTTTGCAGGATCAGCCGAAATTGCCTTTGTCCCAAATACGCTCAAAAAATGTTCTGCACGTTTTAAGCCAAAAAACTTCGATACATAGATATCTAATAAACGTTTATAGGGTTTAGCAGCTTGATCAAATTGGCGAAATAATTTTTCACTTTGCTCTAGTTCCGCAAAAGTGGCATCACTGAGAATACTTACACCGCGCATAATCTCAGCAGCGCGTAATAAACCTACAAATGGACCCGCCAGTAAATTAAACTGTCCTGTTGAGTCCTGTTTCATACCCGCTTCAGCTTCTTTTACAGTTGTACCAATTAAAGAATTACCACAGCGTAAATGGTGATCAAGAAAACTTAAAGGAGCGCCAACAGTAAAGGAATGTAGCCATAAGCTTACCTTGGCTAATTCCACAGCCATCGAATTTAAATCCACACCATAAATACAGCGCTTCATTACCACTCGCTGCAATAGTTGAGTTGGCTCTAAGCGATCTGGACTAATTCTAATTCCTTGATTAGCTAAATTTTCTAAAATAGTTTGACGAGTCTGATTGAGCATTTCTAAAATTGGATTATGCTCAAGATATTGATTTAAAATTAGAATTAATTCATCGGTTAAATAATCTACTGCTTCAACTAGAAAGTGACCACTTCCCATTGATGGATCACATACTTTTATGTCAAGTAATGTTGTTTGCGCTTCACGTCCTAAGCGTTGTAAATCCTTTTGAATACCATTACGACTTTGTACGCCCAAACGCTTATCTTGCAATTGTTGATGTAATTGATTGATTTCTACCATTAGCTCCGCAAATCTTTGCGATCGCTCTTCTAAAATTGGCTTGAGGGTATGACTAACAATATATTTAACGATGTAATCAGGCGTGTAATAAGAACCCGTTGATTTGCGATCGCCTTTGTCGTTTTCTAAATGTACTTGCCCTTTTTCGGCATCATCAATGATAACGCGATATTCTAATAATCCTTCATAAATAGAACCTAATTGACGCACACCCAAAAAACTATAATCAATCGGCAAGCCTTCAAATCTAGCGAGTTTATCTAAGGCTGGCGCTAAAACTACATCTGCAAGTTTAAATCTGTGTAAAAAATGATTCGCAGGATAATCAACTTGATCATCAGATTGGTTAAATTCAAAATGAAATAGACCACCGTTATAACGCGGTACTTCTAAATTAGGATCACCAAGATCCACAACTCTAAATAGATTTAATAATCTTTCATAGAGCAATGCTGTTGTTTGACCAAATGCTCTTTGCTGGTCAATACGAGTTGCAATTTCTTGGGCTGTTTGAATTATGCTAAGTTCTCGATAATCTCTATTATCTATTGGCAATAAATTTCTAGCTTCGGCATAAAGCAAAAATAAGAGCTTATATAAAAACGATAAAGTCGCTTCATAAAGCTCTTCCGATGTGACTTGATAATTTAATCGAAAAGCATTCGCCGCAAATCCTCCTGCAATACTTGGGAATATTTGCTCAAATACTAAAGCCTTTAACTCTTCACCAACCCGTTTTGCATAGGTGTTACTACCATCGCGCACAAGCTCTAAAAAATTACGTCCCTGCGGATTTTTAACAAAACTATCAGCACAGAAAAACAACCAAAAATATTTAAACTGTTCTAATTTATCTTCTGCTTGCGATTCTAACAACTCCACCAAATCTATTTGATAGAACTCTGTCGCTGTCGAAGAAGCTAACCGATAATACAGCCGCCACTCACGCCCATTTGTCAAAATCCCCCAATCAACTCCCGTTCCCACCAAGTAATTTGTAATCTGAAATGAAGGATTCGCATTTTTATAAATATCTCTCTGATCGTTTGCCGAAACTTTACTGAGTGCGCGTTCCCAATACTTAGCCTCGGCGATCGCACTCACCCGCGTATAAAAAGCCGTCTCCTGATCTTGTAATGGATAAGCAATATCGCGATCGCCTTCATTGGTAAATAACGCATAATCGGGACGCTCCGCCCGACCTTTGCCATGAGTCGTGACTTGGGGAATATTGCTAAACCCCAAAATATCTAAAGCTGGCTTAATAAATACTTCTTCCGTTTGCGCTTCACTGAGTTTTGGCAGCAGATCTTTTTTCGACAAATAGAGACTGAGCAAAGTATCAAACTTAGCGGTTATATCAAACTGCCATTCCGAACATTCTTGAATGCGATGATCCAAATAATGTTGTGAAAATAGCGGTTTATTATTTTTCAGCATAACCGTCATAGTCAGTTTTCCTTTGCTTTTGCTTTTGATTTAGACTGAGCGATCGCGCTAACTTTGGATGATTTGCGACTTGATTATATCTCAACCCTTGACATCCCCACCCCGCACTGAAGTGACGGGGATTCCTAAGACTCACGACTTAGGTTTCTGCGACCTAGCACCAGCCTTCCGAGACTTACTCTCTTCAGGTCTTACAGTCGCTCCACAGACATTCACCGCAAGCCCTGCGGCAAGAATATTTTTAGCAGCATTTACATCTCTATCGTGATCTCTATCGTGATGTGTGCTGCACTTACAGCAATTTGTTTTCAAACCCGCCACAAATTAAAATATAAAACCCGTTGCGGGGCTTCGCCCTGCGACCCTTCTTGTGGCGGGTTTGATCGAGTTTTGCTGTAGGACAATCCCACTCTCTGACATTTAAAGGCAACTTATCCACAACATAACCGCAATGTCCACACCTTTTAGAGCTAGGAAACCAACGATCAATTTTGACAAAAGTAAGACCATACCAGTTGCACTTATATTCAAGTTGTCTAACAATTTCACCCCAACTAGCATCACTAATCGAGAGAGCGAGAGGGCGAGTTTATGGTTTTTGACCATATTCTTCACGGACAAATCCTCGACTGCAATCACTTGGTTTTCACGAACCAGTCGAGTTGTCAACTCATAAAAGACCTCGTGATACGCGAGAAACTCCGCGCTTTAGCGCTGAGAGGTAAGCGAAGTTTGGTTTCAACCGCTTGTTGAAGCACCACGGCAAAAAATAATTTCTGAAAACCCCCAAACCCTGACTGACAAACTCTTACCTGAGAAGATTCTTCTTGCCGGCATTGCTAGAGTTTTTGACGTTTCTGAAACTTGGTTGCAGGATTATGTCAATCGGAAACTCGAAACCCACGAAATTGTTGGGGTTCATATCGGCGATCGCTCCGAACAAGGAGCCAGAAAACTTTGGGATTCATTGCCAAGTCTGTACCGATCATCCTTACTTGTTTAGGACTACCAAATACTTGACACACCACTCAAATCTTTACCGATTTGAACTTTCCCCTTTTAAGAGGGAAAGTATTTAGATTTTGGTGCGTCAAGTATTGATATCTTTTATTAGGGGGCTAGAGCATTGCCTCTAAGCAAACTACCGATCGTCTTGAAGGTAATCTTCAACTGAGTTAAAGGATTAGCAGGAACGACGGTTTTATATAGATAGCTGTCAAAAGTGAGCTTCTGCACATCTTTATCGGCGCACATTTCGACAAAAGCCTCACGGGTGGCATTGGTGGCGTAAAACACATTCTGGAGAATGTCTAAAACCTTGTAGGTCAAACCATATTGCTTGTCCCAACGCTTGATATAAACCTTGAGATCAGCTTCAGTCGGAATGCGCTTACCAGCTTCAGCAAACTCCACGATCGCCTCAGCACACATCCGACCAGACTTGGCTGCAAAGTAAATGCCTTCGCCACTGGACTTGGTGACATAGCCAGCCGCATCGCCAACGAGGGCAATCCGACCAACCACCCGCCGAGGACGGGGATGCTCAGGAATGGGGTGAGCTTCGACCTTGATCACTTCGCCGCCTTCAATGCGAGGTAAAGCACGAGCGCGAATCCCCGCTTGCAATTGCTTGATCAGCTTTTGGTTTTTGTGCATTGTGCCAGTACCAACCGCAACGTGATCGTATTTAGGAAAAACCCATGCGTAAAAGTCGGGCGATACATCATCGCCAACATACATTTCGGCAAGGTCTTTGTAATATTCCATCTTGTCGTCGGAAATGCGAATACGCTCTTGGAAGGCGATCGCATAGTTATAGTCTCCCGCATCCATCGCCTTGGCTACGACCGAGTTAGCACCATCAGCGCCAACAATTAAATCGATTTCAAGGGTACGCATTACGCCCTCATTACCACCTTCCGCAAAGTCTGAGTAGGTGATTACATAGGGCTTTTTACCATTTTCAGTGATTTTAATATCAAGTACGCGACCATTAATCAGCTTTGCGCCAAGGTCAGCAGCACGATTGCGTAAAAAAGCGTCTAAAATTTCGCGGCGGCACATCCCGATATATTCATCGGGATTGTCCAACTTAATGTCTACTTCCACATTACTGGGAGAGATCATTTTCATGTTACGGACGCGGCGATCGATGATTTCGTCAGGCAACTCAAATTCAGAAACCATACATAGAGGAATTGCTCCACCGCAGGGTTTGGCGTTGTCTAGCTTACGCTCAAATATGTAGGTCTCAATCCCTGCTTTGGCAAGTGTTTCAGCCGCACAAGAACCCGCAGGACCGCCGCCTACAATAGCAACTCGTAATGTCAAAATGCGCTCCTAAAGCTGTGTTTAATCAAGGTTTAACTATTTTGGATGTTAGCATTGCATCTACGGTGATTGGGGCAAAATTGATGAATATTAACATTTGTATTGTTTTGTATATCGTTAACCTATAGTGTTTACCCGTCTAATCAAGTACGGGATTGTTTCCCCGCCAAAGTCGGGGAAACAATCCTATGTACCTCGTTTGCTTGAAAGGTGCTATATAGCTGTCGCCACAGGTGAAATTTATAGGTAAGGATGGGCGGTGATTCACGCCGCCCATCCTTACAGTAACTTTTTCTCTAATTCCTACACTTCTCCTTTTATCACCATTTCGCCTATGGGGTCAGGCATATCTTGATTTAGTTCGATGGTATTGACTTGGTTGTACTGCCCGCTAAGCGGGCAGTACAACCGAGTGTTACCTATGATAAAGCATCGCGTAAGATCGCTAATTTTTCAGGCAAAATGCGATAGTAAATCCAAGTACCACGCCGTTCCTTAGTCAGTAAACCTGCTTCATATAGAACTTTGAGATGATGACTCACCGTTGGCTGTGCTAGTCCTAATGTTTCCACCAATTCACAGGCGCATACTTCTTGACTTGGCTGAGCCGCGATCAAACTCAAGATTTGTAATCGCGCAGGTTCCCCCAATACCCGAAATGTTGTTGCTAAATAATTTGCCTCATCAGAGGTTAAGCGACCTTCTAGCAAAGGAGGACAACAGGTGATCGATAGATTTGGCTTCATAAACTTATATTGCCATAGTTGAAGACTAGTTGATGTGGCTCTAGTTCAATTTTTGCTGTTGACAGATTTCCACAAATACATTCAATATGAGTATATTGATTATTATAAATATTTATCTTAATCAATATTTAAAGTATACTTAACCTCCAAATAATCTATGGCTGTGCGTGTTGGTATTAATGGCTTTGGCAGGATCGGCAGATTGGTTCTGCGTGCTGCTTGGGACTTTCCCGAATTAGAATTTGTGCATATTAATGAAGTCAAGGGCGGCGTAGAAGCTGCCGCGCATTTACTTACATTTGACTCAGTGCATGGACGCTGGCAACACGATGTGCAGTTAATCGGCGATCGCATCCAAATCGATCATAAATCCCTTAATTTTAGCGAATATGCCCAACCCGAATTAGTCAACTGGCAAGACTTAGGCGTAGACATAGTTCTAGAATGTTCTGGTAAGTTCCGCACCCCCGAAACCCTAAATCCTTATTTTACTAAGGGCGTAAAGAAAGTGATCGTCGCGGCTCCTGTGAAGGAAGAAGCGCTGAATATCGTCATGGGCATTAACGATCATCTCTACGATTCCGCCCAGCATCAGATTCTCACGGCGGCTTCATGTACGACCAATTGTCTCGCACCTGTAGTGAAAGTTATCCATGAAGGTTTAGGAATTAAGCATGGTGTGATTACTACCATTCACGATAATACGAATACCCAAACCCTCGTTGATGCGCCCCACAAAGATTTGCGACGCGCCAGAGCTTCCGCTTTGTCGCTAATTCCTACCACCACAGGATCGGCAACTGCGATAACCTTGATCTATCCTGAACTTAAGGGCAAATTAAATGGATTAGCGGTGCGCGTGCCTCTACTTAATGCTTCGCTTACGGACTGTGTATTTGAATTGGCAAGAGAAACCACAGTTGAAGAAGTAAATGGATTACTAAAAGCTGCTTCTGAGGGTGATCTTAAAGGGATTTTAGGCTATGAAGAACGCCCTCTAGTTTCCATTGATTATAAAGATGATCCGCGATCGTCGATTATTGATGCGCTCTCGACAATGGTTGTGGATGGAACTCAGGTCAAGATTTTGGCTTGGTATGACAACGAATGGGGCTATTCCTGTCGCATGGCAGAATTAGCCAGAAAAGTGGCTTTATCTATTTAAGCCCCTCACCTCCCAGCACCCTCTCCCGCAGGAGAGCTACGGTGTACAACAAGTCTGTCTATCTACGTTTGAGGGTTTAGATCCCCCTAAATCCCCCTTAAAAAGGGGGGACTTGATTAATTCTTCCCCCTTTTTAAGGGGGACTGAGGGGGATCTTTAGTAACTCATTCTATATCTGATAACTTGTGTGTACACGGCATCTCCTACGGGTTAACGTGTACACACAAGTCTAAATTCTCTAAATACCCTGCAATAAATTGCGGGCTGAAAGCTAAAACCCGTTGAAACGGGTTGAATTTTAGGAATTAGTCAGTTTTAACTGACTTTAGGTTTGAGCCAAGAACTTTAGTTCTTGGTTGTCGTAACTTGTGTGTACAGGGTAGCCTAAGGGAGAGGGGCTAGGTGCAAAACAACTAAACTCTTGTGAAAACCTATGAACTCCTCTACTGCATCGCAAGCAAACTTCAAAAACTATATACTCGTCACCCTCACCTATTGGGGGTTTACGATTACCGATGGGGCTTTGCGATTGTTGGTACTGCTCTATTTCAACAATATCGGCTATACCCCAATTCAAATCGCTTCTCTATTTCTATTCTATGAAGTCTTTGGAGTCGTTACTAATTTTTTAGGCGGATGGATTGGCTCACAATTAGGGCTGAAAGTTACGCTCTATACGGGAATTGGCTTACAAATATTTTCCCTAGTTCTATTATCCTTTCTCAATCCTGAATGGGCGCAGTGGTTAGCAGTTCTCTATGTAATGATCGCGCAGGCTTTTTCAGGAATTGCCAAGGACTTAACGAAAATGAGTACCAAAAGTGCCATTCGCTTAGTTGTGCCGCAGGACGCACAATCGGCTTTGTTTAAATGGGTAGCAATTCTCACTGGTTCTAAGAATGCCCTTAAAGGCGTAGGCTTTTTTATTGGCAGTGCCTTACTAGGATTAACAGGCTTTGTCAATTCCCTCTGGATTATGGCGGGATGTTTATTTTTACTGCTATTCACAGGTTTATTTTTACCTAAGGGTATGGGCAGAATTAAAGCCAAGGTCAAATTCAAGCAACTCTTTTCTAAAAGCCCTGAAATCAATCTACTATCGGCGGCAAGGTTCTTTCTATTTGGCTCCAGAGATGTCTGGTTTGTGGTGGGATTGCCTGTGTTTTTGCGAAGTGTTTTAGGTTGGTCATTCTTTCAAGTGGGGGGATTTTTAGCCTGTTGGGTGATTGGCTATGGGCTGATTCAATCCCTTGCGCCGACATTGATTAAACGCTTTGGTTCTGGTCAACCACCGCGATCGCAAACTGTACGTTTTTGGACAACTTCCCTAATTGCCGTTCCTGCGGTAATTGCGATCGCTTTGCAATTAAATCTCCCTGCAAACCTCGTCATCATCGTCGGTTTACTGATTTTCGGCGTAGTTTTTGCCTTTAACTCATCAGTGCATTCTTACTTAGTTCTTGCTTTTACTGATGATGACAAAGTGGCGCTAAATGTTGGCTTCTATTACATGGCAAATTCGGGCGGACGCTTGGCGGGTACGGTGTTATCGGGATTGGTTTATCAGTTTGCAGGTTTAGTGGGATGTTTGTGGGTATCAACCGCTCTAGTTCTCGCTGCGGCCGTGATTACGCGCAAGTTACCTGATCCGCAAATTAGCAAGGCGATCGCTTGGAAATCTGACGGAGAATAGGTGATCGATTACAGTGAGGATTCTTTCAAGATCCAATCCACTTCAAAGTCTCCCAAAGTTCTCTGTAGTCGCTTTTAGCGTCATTCAAATTTGGCTTCACCTTAATCCCTTTAACTACTCCCTTCCCAGTGAGAGATTAGCGTTGCGGCGCTTCGCGCCGCAACGCTAATTCTTGGTTTTTAACGTCTATTTTGATATTGGGAAGGGAGTAGATACATATCCACCTCTCCCATGTTGCAAAACTGAGATGCACCCTGTCACCAGTCTTCTACCAGAAGACAAGGGGCGGCGCTTCGCAGCGCACTTCTAATCCTTGAGCTACGGTGTACACACAAGTTGTCAGCTATAGCGCGAGTTACTAATGATCCCCCTCAATCCCCCTTAAAAAGGGGAAAGAAGAAAATTTAATTTATTCTCCCCCCTTTTTAAGGGGGGCTGGGGGGATCTAAACCCTGAAACGTAGATAGAGAGACTTGTGTGTACACGGTAGAATCCTTGAGGGGGGAAGGGAGTATAGTAGGATGGTCAACACTCAATCATGTTATGCAAAATTTACGCAATCTTCTGTTTGCCGCCCTTGGTGGGTTGCTGATGGGGCTAACTCCTGATCCTTTTAGTCAATGGTGGTTAGCTTGGATTGCCCTGATTCCTTTATGGATGCTGACTCAGAAGTTAAAGGTTAAAGATGCGATCGCGATGGGAGCCATTTGGGGATGTGGATATCATGGCATGGCGCTATTTTGGATTACCTCAGTGCATCCAATGGAATGGATGGGCGTGCCTTGGTGGACAAGCTTGGGAATTGCCACATTAGTTTGGATACTGATTACGGCATGGGGCGCAGTCTTATCAGGATTATGGGCGGCGGGGATGTCCTTGCTCACCCAGAGATTGAATATAGTTAGTCGGATTGTCATTGCCTGTGCGATGTTTAGCGGATTAGAGATTATTTGGAGTTGGGGACCTCTGTATTGGACTGCGTTGGGCTATACCCAGAGTCCCCATGATTTGCTGCTGTTGCAAGTTAGCCGCCTATCTGGTCAGCAAACCATGACTGCGGCGATCGTCGCCATCAATGGACTATTAGCGGAAGTTCTATTACATAAAACTTGGCAAGAAAGACGGAACTATGCGATCGCCGCAATTTCTCTTTTATTGATTATGGCTAGTTATGGTGCGTGGGAAATGCAAGGCGATCGCATGGCAAATACTAATGGACAAGCCATCAAAGCAGGAATTATTCAAGGTAATTTTCCAAATACTTTAACTGTCTTATCTAGAGGTTGGGAAATTGCCGTTGCTAACTATACCAAGGGTTATGAGAAATTAGCTAAATCAGGTGCAGAGATGATTGTCACCCCTGAAACTGCCATTTCTTTTCTCTATCCCAATTACGATCCCCGTCGCGAGTCTTTCGATCGCATGGTTGAGAAGTATCGCGTTCCTGTATGGTTGGGCGGCTTCGGTAAAACCCGTAATCCCAATGCAGAAGATCCAAACAACTATACCAATAGCCTATTTCTAATTGATGGCTCCAATCAAATTCTCGGACAATATGACAAGGTGCGACTTGTACCTATTGGCGAATATATTCCCTTTAAACCCATATTAGGCGCTCTAATTAAACGCTTATCTCCATTACGCGGTGAAGTGGAAGCAGGATCAAGCGAACAATTAGTAGATACGCCTTGGGGTAAATTTATAATTGGTATTTGCTATGAATCCGCCTATCCTGCTACGTTCCGTTTTCAAGCTGCCGCAGGAGGGAGATTAATTCTTTCCGCTTCTAATAATGCACACTTTGCATCCTATATGTCCGCCCAACACCATGCTCAGGATGTGGCAAGGGCGATCGAAAGCGATCGCTGGGCAGTCCGAGCCACAAATACGGGCTATTCAGGTTTTGTTGATCCCAATGGGCGCACAATTTGGCTATCCGATGTGAATACCTATGAAACCCATCGCGAAACGGTGTATCTCAGAGATACCAAAACTCTATATGTAATGTGGGGTGATTGGTTAACGCCGTTGCTCTGCATTGCCAGCGCTATTATTTATGCTAGGCAGCGCTTCGCTAACTAAATTTAGAGAGAACGCTTTGCGTTCTCTCTAAATTTAATTTTCGTAAGTACGTCTAGCTTTGTTCGCTTCATTGCGAAGCGCGTCAAGCCGCTTTTCGATTAATGTACGCGATCGCCCCTTAGACGCATCGCTGAGCATAATCTTCAAGGCACTGCCCAAACTTTTGTACGCCGCAGGTAAAGGATAACCATTCCGCACCGCTAATCTAATCGCGCCTTGGTCAGCCTCAATTAAATTGCGAATATCTTTTTTGCTAGTGCCTTTGCGCCATAGCTGAAAACCTGCTACGCCACAAATACCAAGGGCAAGCACAAACAACAAACCATTTTGCACCCATAGCTCACCCACTGCACCGCCTAGCCCGATCGCGAGGGCGGCGACCTCCCAGCCATCTTTTGGCACTGCGTCATTTTGGATACGGGCGACTTCGTGCCAATAGAGGAGATTGCGCTGATCCTCAGCGAGACGTTCCCAGCGCACCATGTCAACCAAGATCACCACCTCATCACCGCCAGCTTCTTCACAGGCGATTAGTGGGGGACGGACACCATCGGCGTTAAGTACTTTTACCCATGCTTGTAACTCTGGCGGCAGCAGATCTTGCAGACGGCGGATCTCAGTTCTAGCAAAGGTATTTCGGAGGGAAGAAGTAGGAGATGGCATGAATCTTCGTCAAAGTTCAAAATTTCGGAGGATTTATTGCTAAAGCTAAACAGTTGCTAAAGCTAGTTAATTAGTTAGTATAAGGCTTAACTATTTAATTCTGTGTTAGCTAAATACAACTAGAAAGCTATTTTAAGATTATATGCTCTCTTGGGATGACCATATAAATTTTGCGATCGCCATATCAAAATAAAAGGGACGGCGCAAAGCGCCGTCCCTTTTATTTTGATATGGCGCAACTATAATAAAGTCTGTATTTCGTGGAGATTTCGGTGAAGCGTAATTCTATGTTCTCTTTTTTGAGTCGTGGCTTAGCTACAGCGATCGCTGTGGTGATGTTTGGCAATTTGCCAATATTGTCACAATCATTTTCACAACTGGCGGGAGGTCAAGCACAGGCGGCTCAACCCAGTCTAGTCGCGCAAACCGTCGCGCAAACCTATACGCGATCGCCTGATCTATCAAAAAGCTCTTTGACGGGCGATGTCGTTAAAACGGTCTTAGATAATGGACTAACAGTTTTAACCAAAGAGGTGAATACGGCTCCTGTGGTGACCGTGCAAATTTGGTATCGGGTTGGTTCGCAAAACGAAAAACGGGGAATTACAGGTATTTCCCACCAACTCGAACACCTGATGTTTAAAGGCACAAAAGAACGCCCGATCCAGTTTGGACGCTTATTTAGTGCTTTGGGCAGCAACTCTAATGCTTTTACCAGCTATGACATGACCGCCTATTTCGGCACTACGGGCAGCGATAAATTAGAGGCTATGTTGCAACTGGAAGCCGATCGCATGGTGAATACCGTCGCAGGCGAAAAGGAACTCAAGAGCGAGCGCACTGTCGTTTTATCTGAGCTTGATGGCGGCAATAATAGCCCTGGGACAAGGCTATATCGGGAAGTGATGTTGGCGGCTTATCCTGATAGCTCCTATGGATGGCCCGTAATTGGCTACCGCCCTGAGGTGGAAAACTATACGGTTCAAGATATTCAAAACTATTACCGTACTTTTTATCGTCCTGATAATGCCACCTTGGTGATTGTGGGTAACTTTGAGACCCAAGCCACCCTTAAAAAAGTAAAGGAAATTTTTGGCGCAATCAAGGCTCCCCCTAAGCCTAAAGAGATCATCACCTCTGAAGCGCAACAGCAAAAGCCTAAACCTCCCCAGCCCAAATCGACTAAGGAACCAATTCGCCTTAAAGAGCCGGGTAGTGTGCCATTCTTGCAAGCGGTTTATCCAAATTTGCCGAAAACCGATGGCGCGGATGTCGCCGCAATTGATGTCCTCGACAGCATCTTGACATCAGGTCGAAGTTCACGCTTCTATCAATCGTTGGTGGAAACAGGTTTAGCCAGTAATGTGAGCGGTGGTTCGGCAACTCAGATCGGCACGGGCTGGTATTTTGTAAGCGCCACGCCGACGGCGGGTAAATCCTTGGAAGATCTCGATCGCCTGATCCTTGAGCAAATTGAGAAACTACAAAATCAGCCTGTGACCGCAGAGGAGATGGAACGGGCTAAGGTGAATATGCGGGCGAGTTATATCCTTGGCAATCGTGATATTTCTTCTCAAGCTAATCAAATTGGCTATAACCAAACCGTTGCCAAGGATTACCGCTATAGCGATCGCTATTTGGAGGCTGTCGAAAAAGTGACGATCGCCGATGTGCAGCGTGTGGCAAAGCAATATTTACAAAGCGATCGCCGCGTCGTTGGCTATTTCGAGCCATCGGTAATCACCGCAAACACAGGCACAAGCCCCAGTAACGCCCATTCTTCGGAAGCCTTTAAGCCTAGCTCTCCCGTTGATCCTGCGGAGGTGGCGAAGTATTTACCAGATAGTGCTTTGATCGCTAAGGCAGGGACTCCCACGGCGGTACAGCCTGATAAATTTACCCTCGCTAATGGGGTGAAGGTTTTGCTATTGCGCGATCGCAGTACTCCCACCGTTACTCTAGTGGGCGAAATCAATGCAGGTGCTGGTTTTGATACTACCCAGAAGGCTGGATTAGCAGGAATCACCGCCCAAAACATCACCAATGGCACAACCACTAAAGATGCGCTCACCCTTGCTTCGCGCTTGGAAAATATCGGAGCGAGATTAGGATTTGTGGCAGGACGTGAAAGTGTGGGCGTTTCTGGAATTGCGATCGCTAAGGATTTACCGATAGTGATCGATCAATTAGCCGATCTATTGCAAAATGCCACTTTCCCAGAAAAGGAATTTGCCGTAAACCTTCAGCGTAATTTATTGGCTTTTAAATCTGAGTTAGATAGCCCTGGCTCTCTAGCGCGGCGCATTTTTCAGTCCACCCTTTATCCCAAAGGACATCCCTTTAATACGCTCAAAAATGAAGATACTCTCAAGTCTTTAAAGCGAGAAGATTTGGCTAACTTCTATAAGACTTATTATCGTCCTGATAGTACGATTCTCACAATTACGGGGGATTTCGATCCTGCGACGGTGCGAAAGTTGCTAGAAGAGAAGCTGGGTAACTGGAAAGCCGAGGGCAAAGCGCCACAGCTTCAATTCCCCAAAATTGCCAAGCTTGCCGCCACCAATGAAAAACAAGCAGCCCTCGCTGGTAAAACCCAAGCCATCACGATCATGGGACATCCGAGTATTTCCCGTGCTGATGCTCAATATTATCCTGCGTTATTACTTAATCAAGTTTTGGGCGGCGATACGTTGGCTAGTCGTCTTGGTACAGAAATTCGCGATCGCCTCGGCTTGACCTACGGCATCTATAGTTTCTTCCAAGCAGGTAGACCACCACAGGGTGCATTCATTGTCCAAATGCAAACCAGTGGTAAGGATACCGAAAAGGCGATCGCCGCTACAGTGGGACTGCTCAAGGACGTGCGCGATAAGGGCATCACTCAATCAGAATTTGATGTGGCGAAAAAGAGCTTGATTAATAATTTCGCGACGGAATTTGCTGATCCTGATAACATCGCTAGTTCTCTACTTAGCGATGAAATCTATGGCTTACCCGTTGGCGATTTTTACAAGTTCCCTCAGCGTATCCAATCGGTTACTTTTGAGCAGGTCAATCGTGCGGCAAAGGAGTTATTGCAACCCGACAAACTTCTGATTGTTTCCGTAGTTCCCAAATAAAAAACCAGATTTTTAGTGCCGCGTAGCGGCACTAAAAATCTACAAAATATTGTCGCGTAGCGACACTAAGAAACAAAAAGCCTTGTGGCTACGCGACAAGGCTTTTTAGTGAATAATATATTTTTGCCATTCGTCATGATTGCCCGATCGCAAATATTTAGTCACTTCAAAATGCAAACCACTATGGGGGCGACGGGGTTGTTTTTTCAAAGGCATAGATGCTTCTTTGGGCGTGCGATTACCTTTTTTGACATTGCAACGCACACAGGCCGTAATAATATTGTCCCAACTATCAACACCACCACGCGATCGCGGTAGTACATGATCTAGGGTCAGCCCGTCACCCGTATATCCGCAGTACTGACAGGAATGAGCATCACGATGGAGAATATTACGACGGGTGAGGGGGATTTCTTTGTAGGGAATACTGATATATTGCAGCATTCGGATCACGCTCGGCAATGGCATTCCAGGGTAGACCATCTTGCCATTATGTTCTACTTGTTCGGCTTTACCTTTTATGACCAACACAATTGCACGCTGCCAATTGGTAATGTTCAGCGGCTCATAGGATGCGTTTAGTACAAGCACTTTTACCATTACTATCCAGCGAACTCACCAAAGATGCTAACACAGCTAACCGAAAATCTGCATAGATCTTGCAAAAAATCAGGTTGGCTGGGTCTTACAGCGCTTGGCGATGAAACCACAACCACCAGATTTTGATTACAAGTGGGGCATTGCCCCACTTGTAATCAAAATCTGGCATTTCTTTGGCTACACGCCAATTAATTGAGCAACCCGCATTGCTGAGGCGATCGCCCCTTCATGCAATCCGTCACCAAGGTAGGCTCCCGCATAATAGGTATGATTTTCGCCATTAGTCTCCATAACTTCGTTGCGATAATGCAAAGCGTCCACTGTATATAGCGGCGTATCATGTTGCTGAACATGGATGATTTTATCTGTAGCGATCACCTGATCTAGATGAAAAGCGAGGCTATATTGTTGGGGCGATCGCAAGCCGCATAGTTGATTTAAGTAAGCGTTATAGCCCCAGCCATCGGACGTTTGAAAGAAATCAAACTCCGAAGCTTGCTTAATGCCATATTGGTCATACATGGAAGTATCAGTATGGATTATGGTTTGGGCATGATTACTTTGCCAAGCGGAAAAGCGTTTTGATTCCTCAAAAGTTGGATCAACCAGTAACTTAAGAACGCGATCGGGCGGTGTGGCAAAAACTACTTTGTCAAATAGCTCAATTCGGCCATCAGAAAACTGAATTTGCACTGATGTATCGCTGCGCCTAATTTCAGTAATCTTAGTATTGAGCAAAATTTCGCCCTGAAACCTTGCAAGAATTTTTTCAATATAGGAATAGACACCTCCCTTAATTCTTACCCATTTAGCAAACACATAATCACGCAATGCAGGGATGACTAATTCGGCAGGAAAATCATCAATCAATTCCAAGGACATCGAATAGCTGTACATCGTCAGCAGTTTTAACCAGTCACAGCGAATAGATTCAGACTTCAAGTAATAGGACATTGGGCGATCGCGCAGTTCTCTAGCTTGAGCAGAATGGAATGTAATCCATAGTCCTGCCGATCGCGCATAGAGTGTATCTATTCGCAGATATTCAATCAGTCGCTGTAAACCCGTGAAGTTTTTTTGAATCATTACCGCCGACAGGAAATGAAGACAATCCGCTAAAAACAAACCCGAACCAACCTGCACAGGTTCTAATTCCACTTCTAATTCCTGCATTAAATCCAAAAAGCTGTGAAATGCAACGGGAAACTCTAGTACACCACTTTCCAATAGAAATTCGCAATCAGTATGGCTCGCTTTTACATTTTTATTCAATGTCCGAATATGACCGCCCAACATTGGTTGCTCTTCCACCACAGTTACCAGATGTCCCTGTTTATTGAGCAGATAAGCCGTTATCAGTCCACTTGCGCCGCCACCAATCACTGCTATTTTCATGTTCGTCACCTGAATGAAGTATTAGAACGAATTACCAGAAATTTTTTAAAAGTATTGCTTTGCAATACCTTTAAAAAATTTCTTGGTTCTGATTTAATCGCTTTGCGCTTGTCTAGAAACTTACGGAATCATATCTCCTGATAAATGTTGATATAGCCTTGCTCCTGTCCAAAAGGTGGGCGCAAACCCTGGATAGCCAGAGGAAGCATTGCAAAAATAGAAATTTTTGAGCGATGATTCGTAATTCAGCCGACCAAGCCCCATATTCCCAGGCGTTAAGCTCGAACCATAGGAATTACCATCGGGACAGCCACAAAATCTTTCATTGGTTGTAGGACTGCCAGTAATTTTGAAAACAATGTGTTGGCGCAAATTAGGAATATAGTTCTTTTCGACAACATCAAGGATGGATTCCAAGATCTCTTCTTTTTTCTGACGATAGGCTTTGGGGTCACTATCTCGCAGTTGCTTGAAATAGGCGTAATTAGCCACTGTCAAGAATTCAATGATTTGGCATCCTTCTGGGCAATCACGCTCCTCTTCCGTTAAAAGTGTGGGTGTCGTAATCGCAAAGCTAGGATTAGAGAAGTCATGCTTGGTATACATCTGCTCAAAGGATTGATTGAGATCTCGATGTCCTGAATGGAACGTGTTCCATTTCCCAAAGCCGTATTGCTGCAAATCTAGATCCTTGACAACGCAGTACGCCATAAAGTTGGAGGGCGAGTAGTCGTAGTTTAGCTTTTGGCGAATTGGTTTAGAGAACTTTTCTAGCCCAATCATGCGGGATGCTTTTTGGGGATCGATATTACAAATCACGGTTTCGCCTGTAAACTCATGGATTTGATGCGATCGCAAATCCTTTGCCTCGACACCAATTACCGCACCACTTTGAAGCCTAAAATTAGTCACTTCATGATTGAGCAGAACCTCGCCATCATGTTCCTGAATGACCTTCACTAAGGAATTAATCACATGCTCAAAGTGTTTAGTCGGATAAAAGGCTCCCTTTTGATAGCCTGTGAATAGAATCACCCAAGCATAAAAAGAGAGTTGATTCGGCGGTAATAAAAAATCTGGCCATTGCAAGGCTAAAAGGGTTTGCGCCTCTAGGGGCAATTGGAATTTGTTAAAAACATCTTGGAGCGTACTATTCAAATATTTCAAAGCACAGAATACTGCTCCAAAATTTTGAAACAACTGACTAGGAATGATCGGTGGTGCTAATTTCTCTAATCCATCACTTGTGGTTTGCACTTCCTTGATAAACTTCCTGATTTGAGTCGCATCTCTAGGAAATAAGGCGGACAATCGACGGCTTAATTCCTCCGATGAGGAGGGAATTTGCAGCGAGTAATTGGGCATATGCATATGGTCAAATCCATTGCGATCGTAATGCTCAAAGGTAACTGTCTTGTCTAGATCTAGCTTTCGCAGAACTTGATGCACAGGCTGACCTTCACCACAGTTCCACACATAATGGAGTTGGGCATTAAATTTATATTTATTTGCCATCGTGAAAGTATGTCCAAAACCTCCTGCGTGTTCATGGGCTTCTAAGATTTGGACTTTTTTACCAGATTTTGACATCAATGCTGCAAATACCAAAGCGGATATACCGCTACCGACAATCAAATAATCTGTCTTCATTTTGCCTCTCCTATTTAACAATATAAAGATTTAGCAGGGTTTAGCTTTGCTCAGTAAAATGATTCGCTTTTTACGGGTACTACCTGTGGTGTGTTTACGCGTATGCCATTTTTTTCCTATGTAATGCTCTTTTTGTCGTTCTGCATCTTTTGGACGTTGCACTGGTCGTTCTGTGCCGTCAATGATTACTTCTTTGCCTTCAGCAAACTTTGTCAGAAATCTTTCCTAGTCTTTGCTTAAAACAGACAATCTTAACGGGCGTATCGCTTCAGTATACTTTAGTATAATGGTTGAATTGAGTATCAAGCGATCGCCCCCTAGCTTTAAGACTGGTTCTGTAGCAATTCGTTTTTCACTGTCCAAGCAGGTCTATCTGCGTTACCGAATAAGGCTTACCACTCAAACACTTACGCAATTCGGCTCTTACAGCCAAACCACTATGCCACTTGATCTTAGCGATCGGCTTACCATCCATTTGCAAATCAAAACTCTGAACATCTTCCATGTTTGTTAAAAGGGCATCAATTGTTGGGACAGCCAGAGCAATCGAGCCAAATGGAAGATTGGGAGTTGAGTAATTCCAAGCTTGAACTGTTATAGGAGGCTCATCATTTTGGGTAAGCGTAACTCTTACCATCTCTTTTTTTTGAGGACGAGGAATATCTGCCGACATAAATATGAGACCAGCCCCCTTATAGTCTCCGCCAGGTCCTGCCAAAGTTAGTATCACTTTTTCCCTTGAAAAAAAGGCATTACAATATTCGCCCTTTTGTTCGCCTTTTGGAGATGGGAATAATCTCCATTTGCCTGTTAAATATCTAATATAGTCGGGTTCTAGCAGAAGTTTTGCTTGTTCTATCGCATTCAATTGTAGTGAACGAACTTCCGTTTCTAATTTCTCACCCTCTCGATCCCGAAGAGGCGCACCATATGTAGATGGTCTGCTTTGAATAGCTCTGATTTCATCATACATTCCTTCACCTGGCACGCAGACGTTACCATCGGGAGAGTTCATTCCAGAAGGGCATCTGCTGTCTCTTGCTTGCACTGGTTCACAGATAGATAAGGCAAACGATACAGTCACGCTACACAATACAAAACGGATTAAGTCTATTCGAGGCATTTTAAATCTTCTAAATTTAGTGAGTAGGTACGTTAGTATAGCGTAACTCACAAACATTTATTGTTTGACACGTTTGTCCATTCTATAGTCCGACTAGTTACAAACACTTGCTGAAATAGACTTTTATCTTTCCTTTCAATGGTTCAAATATTTCTCCATACAATTCTTGTTCTAAGTCCACAATCCCTTCGATTCCGTTATTAAAAGTGATCTTTAATTGATAGTTATCTAGATATTCCGCAGAGATAGCATGAAGCAATTTACTCTCCAAAGTAAAAAAATGATTAGAATATCGCCGAGTCACCGAAGTTCCAGAAAAGCCTCAAAACATTTGGGACGAATAAGCATCCCCGTAGCGTGTGTTAGCGAAGCGTAACGCACAAACATTTGTTATGAAAAAGGTTGCAAAAGGTTCATTTAATTGATTTAATCTTAATATTCTGTTCTTTGATTGCATCCATCAAAGATTTTTTTTGATCCTTATTGCTATACTTTAATGCTAGTGAATAGACTTTATTGCAAAATGACGAATAGCTATCCCTTTTTATTAAAGGTATCACTATTTCCGTATATTCCTCTGGTGTTTTAACTTCAGACAAAGACAAAATATAAGCATCCAGAAATTCCTGCTCGTTACCAGAAATCATCCAACTCCCATATTCATCAGCAAAGATGATTTCTTCACCATATTCCATTTTCGCAATCAGTTCGTAGAGAATCTTAAAAGATTCCACAGCAGATGTATGTTCTTTCTGTTTTGTTAATTGGGTACTAGATTTCAAAAGATCGCCAATCTTCTCAAACCATTCTTCTGTTTCTTCAGGAATATAGGAAAAGTTCTTAGAATTAATATTAAATGACGCATAATATACCCCAGCTAATGAATCTTTATAAAATTGTTCTGATTCCTTTACAATGTCCTGTGCTAAGTTTTTTGATGGCTTTTTAGTCGCTTTCATCAGGCCGCCAAAAATATAACGTCTTTGTTGAGTATTTGCCTCGTGATACGTCAATTGCAACAACTCAAGCAAAGTTGCTTTAGTCTGCCGCTTTAATAATTTAAACAGTGCATCTTCATCCATGTCAATATTAAGGTTTATTCGATTTCATCTAACAGTTTAGTAGATAGGGATGTTAGCATAATAGCGTAATGCACAAATATTTGCTGATATTAAAAAAGGTGCGTTACATTTCATTAACGCACCCTACTCGGTCAGCGATCGCACTAATACATGTTTTAGCAGTATCTATCCATTACGCGATCAGCGATCGCACTACCTTAACTGATAGGGTTTTGGTGATTGAGTAGAACCACATAACATATCCAGCGCTGACTGGGTATGGCTCTTGATTTCTGCTAAATGTTCATCTACATTTAATGGTCTCTCTCCGAAAGATTTAAAAAGTGTAGGAAGAGAACTATCTGAAGATCTTAATTTTGCAGGATTCCATTCAGAATCTACTTTGATATGTGGCTGAAACTGTCTAGCTTGAGAATTAAGATCATCTGCCTTTGAAGATTGATTGTTAGAAATAATACGAGATGCACCCTCAGCATGTTGCTGGATTGCTTCTAAATGATCTCTTATACTTGTCGAGGTAAAGCGAAAATCTTCCCGTTTCATAGTATTTTTCCTCTTACACTGTAGAAACATTCTATCTTTAGGATATCTCTTTTTTATGATTACTAGTGATTTTAGTACAATTTTTTGAGATGACCGTTGAACTTTTTGGAAGTTGCTCAAAGATTATGAAGAGACAGAAGGATTCATTGTCAAAACCCCTAGAGAAGCAATTAAACAAGCATTTCAGTCAGGGTATACATTCCTGATTCTAAATTAGTTTGTGTTTGATAAAAGTACCGATACCTCTACCATTAAGGGAAGAAGCAATCAGAAGATTTCGGAGCCAGTGGTTATGGTAAGAAAAGCCATTGAGGTCTCTAAAAGGA
>Ga0316612_1000026_pt1 | contig 58151 bp, 58 predicted proteins | sample MIS2016226_MG_FD_207676 | JGI IMG/M metagenome (GOLD analysis project Ga0316612, IMG submission 207676) | Microbial mat bacterial communities from Middle Island sinkhole, Lake Huron, Michigan, United States - MIS.2016.226 | ecosystem: Environmental > Aquatic > Freshwater > Lake > Sediment... | reverse complement strand
AGTTGGTCCACCTTTTAGACCCGCAAAGTAACCCTCGTTACCTTTAATTTTGAAGTGTCTCACTTCTCCTAATGTTCCCACGTATTTTACGTGTCCTTTCTGTCTAGCCATTTTTTTAATGATTTTGAATTAATAATAAATTTTATAATATTTGTAAAAATATATTTTAAATATTTGAAAATCAACAACATAAATAAAGCATTATGACGTTTTTTAACGCTAAAGAAACAATTATTAAAAAAAATCTTCTGAAAATCAAAAAGTTTGTTGATGGTGATGGAATTATTTTAGAAGATATTATATCAAAAAAGGAATTTGAAGTTAGATTTTTGGGCATAGATGCACCAGAAATAAATTATTGCAATAAGATTAAAAAGGATGAAAAAGAGTTGCAAGTTCCAGCTGCACTATTAATCAAATTAGGTTATTTATCATTTAACTTTTTAAAAGATCAAGTTAATTTGGGGGATAATTGCACATTAGTACAGGAAGAAAATAATTTAGTAGATAAATACGGAAGACATTTGGGTTATTTGATTCTAAATGACGGCAGAGTTTTAAACGAAATAATGATAAAAGAGGGCTATGCGAAGCCATACAGCGAAGTTTTCTGTGAAATGCTACCATTTTACCAAGAATGGAATTTACAAGCTAAAACCAGCTTAAAAGGATTATATTCTATTGTGAGCTGGTTTTAAAATGATTGTGGGCTAAATGTGGGAATTATTAAAAATAAAAAACCGTAATAGCTTTATTTATAACATATTACGGTTTTATTTTGTGGTCCCACTTGGAATCGAACCAAGCACCTACTGATTATGAGTCAGTTGCTCTAACCGAATGAGCTATAGGACCATTATTGCGGTTGCGAAATTACTATAATTTTGTGTTTGTTCCAAATATTTTTGAAATAGATTTTTTTAACGATATTAAATTAAAAAGTTGTTGGAATGGTTTGCCTTGACAACATTGAAATAATGCAATTTAGAAGATTTACATCCACCACACTAATTTCTCTGGGATGATTTAAAAGATTTTTTTTTGTAAATTTGAAAAAAATACGCAAAGCCTTTTAATTATGAATGCTATCCGACAATTTATTGAAGTAAAAAATAACTCTTTTAATGTAGTCCTTCCAAAGGGATTTACTGCCAAAACGGTGGAAGTGATTATTATACCAACTATTGAAAATCAAGGTATTCCTGAATGGCACAAAGAGATTATAGACCAAAGATTGAAAGACTATAAAGAAAACCCTGATAACGTTACTGATTTTGATTCTTTTTGCGATGAATTAGAAAAAGAACTTTTATGAGGTATAAATCTATTATTGAAAACCTTGCCAAAGAAGATTTACGATCTACCGCAAAATGGTATGATACTCAACAAAACGGTTTGGGTAAAAAGTTTTTGGCTACGGTCAAGAAAACTATTGCACAAATTAAAAAGTATCCTTTTATAGCTCAAATTCGATATTTTGAAGTACATACCGCTGTTCTCGAAGTCTATCCCTATTTGATTCATTATTATATTGATCCCGATAAAAAAGCAATAGTAATTATTGGCGTTCTCCATACTTCTAGAGACCCAATTATTTGGAACAAAAGAATATAATTTCTAAAAATCAAATTTCAATTGCACCACAACCATCTTTTTCTCTTCTGTGTTCAAATTGCTAAGCGAAATTCCCAACAATCTTACGGAATCCTTCATTCTATCTTGGTATAAAAGTTCTTTCACAGTTTCGAGAATCAATCCTTTGTCCGAGATAAAATAGGGCATGGTTTTGCTGCGAGTTTGTTGGGTAAAATCGCTGTATTTTATTTTCAAAGTAATGGTTTTTCCAGCAATACGGTGTTTTTTTAATCTTTTTTCCAATGAATTTGCAATGTTCTCCAATTGCTCCATCATAAAAATTTCGGAAGATAAATTCACATCAAAAGTATGCTCGGCAGCCACGGATTTTGTAATTCGATCCGATTTTACTTCACTGTTGTGAATGCCTCGTACGACATTATAATAAAATTTTCCCGATTTCCCGAAGTGTTTTTCTAGAAATTCTAAAGACTTGCTTTTCAATTCCAATCCTGTAAAAATGCCCAATTGGTACATTTTTTCGGTGGTTACTTTCCCCACTCCATAGAATTTCCTGATAGGCAAAACCTCCAAAAAAGGAATAACCTCATCCGGATTGACGGTTTTTTGACCATTGGGTTTGTTGTAATCGCTGGCTATTTTTGCGACAAATTTATTGATCGAAATACCCGCCGAAGCGGTCAAACCCACTTCGTTGAGAATACGCAATCGAATTTCTTGCGCCAATAAAGTGGCACTGGGATTTCCTTTTTTATTTACAGTAACATCAAGATAAGCTTCATCAAGCGATAAGGGTTCTACCAAATCGGTGTATTCATAAAAGATCTTTTGAATTTTATTGGATATTTCCTTGTATCTATCAAATCGAGGTCGGACAAAAATTAAATCGGGACAATTTTTTTTGGCCAAAACTCCACTAATGGCACTTCTAACTCCAAATTTTCGAGCCTCATAACTTGCTGCTGCAACGACACCACGATTTTCGGCACCACCAACTGCAATGGGTTTTCCTCGCAAAGCAGGATTATCCATTTGCTCTACCGAGGCAAAAAAAGCATCCATATCGATGTGTATGATTTTTCTATTTGAAACTATTTCGAACATAGGGCAAATTTATGCAAATATCAATCTAATTGATAAGCCAAAATATTACAATACTTTTACATTTTTAATACTATAATTTTTCAAAAAAAATGCTTTTAAAAGTATCTTATTTGAAATTAATTTGTACTTTTATTTTTCATGCAAAATAAATTTTAAATATTAAAGTAATGTGCAAATTCCTTATTTACTTCTTGTTTTTTTCCGTCTTAATGACTGCACAAACAAATAATACCAATAGACTTAAACGATATTATTATAAAGACAGTGTTGTTTCGGTAGAAATATGGTCAGGAAAAGATAAAAAATTAGATAGCTTGAAAACATATTATTCAAACGGAAAGCTAAACGAAGTATTTTATTATGATGAAAAAGGCTTTAAGAACTCCAATTGCTATCAATTAAATAAAGAAGGAGAAAAACAAGTTACTTGGAACTTTTTGCATGGTAAACTGATAAGTAGAACAGACCATAAATTGCCATTTAATAAAGTTAATGAAGAAAACGCAAAAAATCAGCTTCAATATCTTACAGAACTAAATCAGAAAACGAATTACAATCCAACAGCAATTTACGACTTATATAGAAGAGGAAGCCTTAGAGCTGGCCTAGGCAATACAACTTTGGCACTTGAAGATTTAAAAAAAGCTGAGAATTATTTAAACAAAATTTCAAAAAACAAAAATAGTTCTAAATTGGATAAAGCTTTGGCTAGTAGAGAAAAATTCAAGAGTAATCTGTATGATTTAATGGCAAATGTTTATTTAGACCTTGAAATGGAGAACCATGCTATCGGATATTTTTATAAAGCAATGGCATCGGCCCCAAATGATATGCGAATTTTATATAATTTTGCGAGTTTACTGAGAGTAAAAAAATCTACTGATTTAGCCCAATATTATTTAGAAAAAGTTATTGCCACAATGCCTGAGCATGGTTTTGCCCGATGGTCATTATCAATATTATATTCTGATAAAGGGGAATACCAAAAAGCAATGGAGAATATGTCTGTTGCTTTCCCTAGAGAAAAAAACATAATAGCGCGCTCAACAGATTACGGTGGTAGGGATTTAAGAACAACTAGAGGTTTTTTATATCATAAACTAGGGGAATCAGAAAAAGGCATCCAAGATTTGAAAGAAGCATTAGAAATGGACAAAAACAATTCATACGCTATGAAAAATCTAGGAATTATTTATCTAGAACAACAAAAATATGACGAAGCTTGTAAATTATTCGAAAAAGCGAGAGAATTAAAATACTCCCTAGTTTTTGACGAAAAGGATCTCGATGGGCTACTAGAAAGCGCTTGCAATAAAGCTAGACTTAAAGAAGCTATCATTATTCCTAAACCATTTGTATTTCCAAATCCTGCAACTACCTCAATTACAATAGGAAACTATGATTTCAAAAATTTTGATTTTGAATTTTTTGATTTCGAATCAAATTCCATTTTAAAAGGAAAAAGTTCTAATACAACTATTGATGTTAGAAGTTTAATGTCGGGGTTTTATATTCTTAAAATTTACAATACTGATTCACCTCAAACCTTCAAAATAATTAAAGAATAGTAAAGCAAAACTATTAGTATGTTAGAAATAGAAAGAAAATTTCTGGTCAGTTCGGAAAAATTTAGGGAAGAAGCCTTTGCTCAAAATCGAATTTCACAGGGTTATTTGAGCTCCGTTCCAGGAAGAACTGTTCGAGTTAGAATAAAAGGAAATAAAGGATTCTTGACTATCAAAGGAGCCACAAACGAGTCGGGTTTGTCGCGTTTTGAATGGGAAAAAGAAATTCCTGTTGATGAAGCTTCAGCCTTATTGCAATTGTGCGAAAAAGGCGTAATCGACAAAACCCGTTTTGAAGTAAAAATGGGGAATCACATTTTTGAAGTTGATGAATTTTATGGAGAAAACGAGGGCTTGATTGTGGCCGAAATTGAATTAAAATCAGAAACAGAATCATTTGTAAAACCCAACTGGCTTAGCAAAGAAGTGACCAATGATGTTCGCTATTATAATTCCTATTTGAGCAAGAATCCTTATAAAAAATGGTGATTTATTTTTGAAGTATTTCCAGCGTTACGCTCAATTTTCCAAAGGATTTATTTCCTGTAATTTCCATAAAAGCACGTCTGGAAAGATCTATTTCTCTATACCTCACAAAAGGACCTCTGTCATTAATTTCAACAAGTAATGATTTTCCGTTGGCTTCATTGGTAACTTTTACTATAGTTCCAAACGGTAGTTTTTTATGAGCAGCAGTTAATTTGTTTTTATCATATCTTTTCCCATTTGCTGTTTTCCGTCCATGAAATTTATCGGCATAATAGGAAGCGTGTGCATTTTTTTTAAAGAGTTTAAATGTTCCCGTACCCAAAAACAAACTGTCTATTATAACTTCTTGCTGATTTAATTCTTTTATTGTGTCGGAAACTGATTGTTTTTTATCGGTTATTGCATTTTTGCTTTTGGCTATACTATCCTTGAATTTTGAATACTTGTTTGTTTCTTTATTCGAGGTTTGTGCAATTACAATTCCAAGAAAAGCAATAAAGACAAAAAACGTTAGTGCTTTTTTACTCCATTTGATAAAATTACTTTTTTGGCGTATTTGACTTTTCGATTGCATAATAATCTTTTTTAACCTATTTTACAAAAACCATACCTTGGTAAAAAAAGTCCTTTTCAGGACTTTTATTTATTAGTTAAACCAAGATCCCCAAGGAATTTTACTCAAAATACAAATCAATCCTAAACCATAATAAATAGAAAAGGTTTTGAATTTTGATTGGCTGGAAGTTAGTTTTTTGTGTTTCATCCAGCCAATGGTAATCAGGGTAATCCCAATTAAATTCATCAATGGATGTTCCAAAGAGGTTAGTCTCAAGGCAGCATTTTTCATTTCTCCCAAATGAGCGAATCCTAAATCTGAAACAAAATAAACAATGATTCCAATTAACAATTGGGTGTGTATTACAGACAGGGCAAAAAAAGCAATTTTTCGGTCTTTTGCTGTAAATTCTTTTTTAGAAAATAGTCCAATTAAGGCATTGACAACCGCAATGACCAATAATAAAAAGGCCAAATATGCCCACCAAGAATGTAATTTTTGAATGATTTCGTACATAGAATGTTTTTTTGTTTGAACAAATATAAATAAAAAAAGGATAAAAAAAAGGCATCAACTTGTTAGCGATGCCTTTTTTGAAATTATTTTAATTTAGATTAGAAATTGTAACGCAAACTAAAGTTCCAAGTTCTTCCAAAACCGAAGAATACTTGATTTCTCTTATCTATACCTTCATATATTCCTTTGTTTTGATAATCTTGATAAGTAGCATATTGTCCTGCTCCAGTACCTTTTAATTTGTTGGTAGCTGCGGTCGCGCTTCCTGTTGGATTTATCAATCCATCACCTGTTCCATTCGTAAATTCAGTTTCTGTAGCTGTAAACTGATTTGATCTACCATCAGAAATATAAACCTGATCAAGAACGTTGTTTACATTTAACCTGAAATTCAATGAATTACTCTTGTTTTTACCTACAAGCATTTTGTATGAGAAACCAGCATCCATCAAACCATAAGAAGGTAATTCAAGAGTTCCTTTATTGGTAGCAGAACCAAATTTAGATGGGTCTATTGAAGCATATAAGTTGTCTTGAAATCTATAATTTGCATCCAGAAAAAATCTTGTAAGTGCTTCATAAGAAGCTCCGAAGCTAGCAGTTGTTTGTGCAGCATCACCCACTTTTACTCCGTCTAAGAATAAAGTTTTTGGAATTCCTCCACCTATAGGGTCATTATTAGCATCATATCTGTTACTTGTACTGTTTCCATCATAATCCCAGTTTCCGATAGAAAGCATTGCATTCAAACTCAATTTTGGCATTGGACGTGAATTCATTTCTAGTTCAACTCCTGAGTGAATTTCGGTAATTCCTGAGAAATCATAATATCCACCTACGTTATCAGCAGCATTATCAGGTGATCTTTGGTATCTGTCTTTCCAAGAAGTGTAATATAAGTTCAATTTAGCATTAAAAAATTTAGAACGGAAACCATAACCAGCTTCTACACCTAATATTTTTTCGTTGGTTAAATTTTCTCCTACAATTGATTTATTATTTGGATAAACAGCGTTAAAAAGTGGTTGTTTTGAATAGTATCCTGAATTTACAAACACATTTTGTTGATCATTGATATTGTAGTTTACACCACCTTTTACGTTACCACCAAGAATGTTTTCGAAATCGGTTTTATAAAGAGGATTAGTAGTCAAATATAAGAAAGTATCCTCTCTTTGAAATCCTTGTTGTGAAACTGCACCTTGGAAAAAAGCGGAAAGATTTTCATTTGAATATTCCAATTGAGTAAAGGCACCATACCATCTTACATAACCATTGTTGTTGTATTCGATTTTCTCCATATCTTTAACATCTTTCCAAGGATTTAAACTTGGTGATGCTGAATAGGTTTCGTATAAATATCTTCCTGCAGGCTTAAAGTTTTCATTAGTATTATCATAATAAACATCTGCACCCAATCTATCATTCACATTTCTAAAGTGGTATCCTACATAAGTTCTAGCATCTACACCAAAATCTAAAATTAAATTTTTAGTCAATTGTGTATTGAAGTTTACTACTGCACCATACCAGTCATGAGAGTTTACGGAAGCTCTTCTAGTAAATCCTGTTGATCTATTGGTTACATATTCTCCTACGTGACCAGTAGCTGTACTTGGGGCTAATGGAGTTCCAATGTTTGTTGTACTTTGACCTGTAGCGAAAGTATAGGTTCCTCTGTTAAATGCGACAAAATCATCAAAAGGAACTAATCCGTCAGCAGTTTTGTAAGAGAAAGGACTTTTTCCAATGTTTCCTGTTCCTCCACCACGACCCCAAGAGCCGTAAAGAACAGTACTTAACTTCATTTTATCATTGATTTTATAATCCCAGTTTATAGACATTACTGGTTTATGATAATAATTTCTTGCCCAAGAATACTCTTCTCCATTTTTATATCCCCAATCAGAGTTGTATTTAGTATTAGGTTCTCCGTTAGATCCGTATTTTATATAATCATTAAGTTTGTTAGCAAAACTTCTTTGGTGATGCCATTGTGGTGCACCAGTGAAAGTAAATTGAAAATCATGTTTGTCATTTGGTTTGTATCCAAAGGCGATGAAATAATTTTTTCCTTCAAATTTAGTTCCGTCAACATATCCATTACCAGTTGTAGAGCTTAGCAAAACAGAAGCTGAAAAACCATTTTTTAGAAGTCCAGTGTTGTAAGAACCTACTACTTTTAAATAATTGGCATTACCAAAACCTGACATAAATGAACCGCCCTCTTTCATATCAGAAGCTCTTGTCATAACATTTATTGTTCCTCCTACAGAAGAAATAGCCAATTTAGAAGATCCTAAACCTCTTTGCACTTGCATTGCAGAAGTAACATCTGATAAACCAGCCCAGTTACTCCAGTAAACTGCTCCGTTTTCCATATCATTCACAGGAACACCATTAATCATAACAGCCACGTTTCTCTGATCGAAACCACGAATGTTTATTCTGGCATCTCCAAAACCTCCACCTGCTTTAGTAACATACACAGAAGGTGTATTGGCTAAAATTTCAGGAAATTCCTGAGTTCCTAATTTTTCTTGAATTTCTGCAGCTCTTATAGTAGAAACGGCTACAGGCGTTTTTCTGTCTTTTGCAAGATCTACAACACCAGATCTTACAACAACTTCGCTTAATTCGTTAGAAGTTGCAGTCAAAACTATTGTTCCTAAATCTGTTGTTCCACCATTTGCAACGTTAAATTTTATTGTTTTAACATCAAAACCAATAAAAGAAATCACTAATTCTCCTGAATTAGTAGTTGAATTAATTGTAAATTTTCCTTCAAAATCTGTCGATGCTCCAGTTTTTGTTCCTTTAATAGCAACATTTGTTCCAGGCAATGCGTTTTGACCATCAGTGATTGTTCCTGTGATTTTTCCTTGCGAAAATACAGTCGAGAATACCATAAAAAGTAAACCAGAAAGTAACCAATTTTTGATTGTTTTCATTTTAATTTAGTTTAGTAATTTTTGGCAAAAATCTAACATTTAATTCATTTAAACATTAACGAAACGTTAATAAAATATTTTTTGCTAACAGATTATTAAAAAATATAACTTTTCGGTGAGAATAAGTTAGAAAACAACGAACTAAAAATCTGATATATAGAACAGTAAATAGTTGTTTAGCACTAAAAACGATTCATAAATATTTGAAAATCAATTCATTTTTTGTTTTCAAAATATTGGAGTTACGAAAAGTCCTGTTCTAAATTAGAATGAAAACTATAAATTTTTTTAACAAAACGATACATCGCTTTTTTTTTGTTAATTTGGTAAATCAATTAGAACCACTTTTTATGGACATCAAAATCCTTCATATCGATAGCAATCATCCATTATTGATGGAACAATTGCAGCAAGCTGGATTTACCAACCACCAAGATTTTACTTCTTCCAAAGCGGAAATCGAAGCAAAAATCCAAAATTATCAAGGCATCGTTATTCGCAGCCGTTTCAATATTGACAAAGCTTTTTTGGACAAAGCAACGAATTTGCAATTCATAGCCCGAGTAGGTGCGGGTTTAGAAAGCATTGATTGCGAGTATGCTTTATCGAAAAACATTCAACTCATTGCTGCACCCGAAGGCAATAGAAACGCCGTTGCCGAGCATACTTTAGGTATGATTTTGTCACTTTTCAACAATTTGAATCAAGCCAATAACGAAATAAAATCAGGCAAATGGAATCGTGAAAAAAATCGTGGTCACGAACTCGATGGCAAAACCGTGGGCATCATTGGTTACGGAAATATGGGAAAATCTTTTGCCAAAAAGTTGCGAGGTTTTGAGGTAGAAGTCTTGTGTTATGACATTCAGGAGAATGTTGGAGATGAAAATGCACACCAAGTTTCGCTCCAAGAATTGCAACAAAAAACCGATGTTTTGAGTCTGCACATTCCTTGGACACCCGAAACCGACAAGATGATTGATGCTGATTTTATAAAGGCTTTTGCCAAATCGTTTTGGATTATCAACACTTCGAGAGGCAAAAATATCGTTACAGCCCATTTGGTCGAAGCGATGAAATCGGGAAAAATTCTCGGAGCTGGTTTAGATGTTTTGGAATATGAAAAGTTGTCTTTTGAAACCCTTTTTACACACAAAGAAACTCCAGTAGCTTTTCGGTATTTATTGAAAGCAAAAAATGTGATTATCACGCCACACATCGCTGGCTGGACTTTTGAAAGTCACAAACGATTGGCACAGGTTATTGCAGATAAAATTAAGGCGATTTATGGATAAGAATGTGAATCAAGAGATGAAAAATCATTATTATCCTTTGGGTTAGACCTAACAGGTTTTTAAAAACCTGTTAGGTCTTTATAGAAAATCAAAAAAGTATAAGTTCAACTCTTGATTAGCCTAAAAATAAAATTTTACAAATAAATAATAACACTTTTCTGTAAAATTTATATATTAGCAACCGAAATGGAGTTCAGAAACCAAAAAAACGAGGCGTAACCGAAAAGCCATAAGAGTAGGAATCAGCTAATATTTTTAATTATGATTGAATGGTACAAAAAAGTAGTTTTCGAGAACTACGCAAACTTTAAAGGTAGAGCCAGAAGAAGTGAGTATTGGTATTTTCTGTTGGCAAATATGATTATTGCAATAATTGCAGCAATAATTGATAGTGTTGTAGGTTTAAATTTTGAACCACTTCCTTATGGTTGGTTATATTTTGCCAATGCTTTGTTTGTTTTTATTCCCGGTCTTGCAGTAACTGTTCGTCGCCTTCATGATGTTGGTAAAAGTGGTTGGTTTTTCTTTATTGCGTTAATCCCTATTATTGGTTCAATATGGTTGCTTATTTTATTTTGTACAGAAGGAACTCTAGGAACGAATCAATATGGTCCAGACCCAAAAAATAATTTTGATGAAATCAATGAAATTGGAACCACAGAAGTATAATTGATATTGAAAATTAAATGGTTTCAATATTTTTTATATTTTTACCATAACCAACTAACAATCAAAAAAAATGGAAAACACAATCACAGAAACTTGGAACCAACCAAACAACCCAATTCCAGTATTTAAAGTCGAACCAGTTTTAGTTTTAATACTCGGATTTATAACTTGCGGGTTGTATTTAATTTATTGGAATTTAAAAGTTTCAGAAGTATTGAATGCCGTTGCGGAACGTGAAGTAATTTCGCAACCCATTGCTATTTTTGCAGGATGTTGTTTTCCTGTAAACATCTATTTCTTTTATTTGGCAGGCAAAGACGGATTGCCTCAAGTATATAAACGAATTGGTCATCCGCAAAAAGACGACTCTACATTATTGATAGTTTTAGGGTTTTTCTTTCCAATGGCTGCTGCTATGATTGTACAAAATGACATCAATAAATTATACAATTAATACACAATCCAAACGTAAAATCTTCGGAATCATCGGCGCAACAATCACGCTGATGGTTCCGTTTTTTTTACTGTTTTTCAATCAAGGAAATCATCTCGAAACCGATCAGTCTTTGTGTCCCTTGAAGATGCTAAGCGGTTTTCCTTGTCCGGGTTGTGGCATCACAAAATCGATGGTCTTTTTGTATGAAGGCGATGTTCAAAAAAGTTTGTATTATCACCTTCTTGGCCCATTTGTGATTTCGTTTTGTATAGCAACAATTGCAGTGCTTTCAATGGAATTACTTACCAAAAAAGAATATTTTACTGCACTACTTTTCAATAAAAAACTGGCTTATAGTTTTGCTATTTTTTTGGCAACTTATCATTTAATTAGAATCATTTTTTTCGTACAAAACAATTCAATTGATGAAATTTTGCGTCAATCGATTTGGAGGTAAAAAAAATCTAAAAAATCTAAAGAATCTAAAGAATCTAAAAAATCTAAAGAATCTAAAAAATCTAAAGTATTTAAAGAATCTAAAGAATTTAAAGAATTTAAAGAATCTGAAAATCTTAATACTTAATACTTAAATCTTAATACAGCAACAATCTTAATACAGCAACCTGAAATCTGAAATCTACAACCTGAAATCTGCAACCTGAAATCTGCAACCTGAAATCTGCAACCTGCCACCTGAAATCTGCCACCTGCAATCTGCAATCTCAATCCTCTTTCTCCGATAATTTCCTTTCTAATTCCGCTTGAAATTCTTCCATTACTGGTTTTACGGTGCTTTCAGGAATATCTGAAATCCGGATGTACATCAATCCGTCAATGGCATTATTAAACATTGGATCAACGTTGAATGCCACGACACGAGCATTTTGTTTGATATATTTTTTGATTAAAACAGGCAAACGCAAATTTCCAGGCTCTAATTCATCAATTAATTTGTCAAATTTATTCAAATCGGCTTCGGCTTCATCAAAAATAAAATCCTTATCGGCATCTTTGAGTTTCACTTTAAAGGCTTTTTTTGGATGAATATATTGGGCAATATAAGGATCATAAAAATTCGACTTCATAAATTCAATCATCAATGATTTCGAAAAATTAGAAAATTGATTGCTAATACTCACACCACCAAGCAAGAATTTGTGTTCTGGATGACGTAGCGTAATGTGGATAATGCCTTTCCAAAGCAAGAAAAGAGGCATTGGTTTTTGTTGGTATTCTTTGATAATAAAGGCTCTGCCCATTTCGATAGAGTGGTGCAACATATCGAATAATTCGGGTTCAAAGCGGAACAAATCGGTTACGTAAAACCCTTCAATGCCATGTTTTGGATAAATTTCAGATCCCAATCCCATTCTGTAAGCTCCAGCAATTTTTTTGGCATCGCCATCCCACAAAAACAGATGACGATAATGGGTGTCATAAGAGTCAATATCTATAGATTCATTGGTGCCTTCGCCAACTTCCCGAAAGGTAATTTCGCGCAATCGCCCTATTTCGTTGAGGATGTTTGGAATTTCATTGGCTTTAGCAAAAAACACTTCATAGTTTTTACTTTCCAATAAACGGCAGTCTTTTTTTCGCAAAACACCAATCTCGGCAATCATTTTGTCTTGGCTTGTGGCGGTAACAATTTGCTTTGGATTTTTGGGTAATTTCAAATTTGGCTTGGGTAAAAACTGCGTTTCCTTTTCGAAAGGATTGGCAAGCATATAGGTTTTTCGTCTTAAAAACTCTGAAAATTCTTCAATTGAGTTGTATTCGTTTTGCTCTGCCACTGAAATGGGTTTTCCAATACGAACTTTTATTAGTCGGTTTTTTTGTGTCAATAATTCTGAAGGTAATTTTGCTGTGCGTAAAGTGTCGCTAATTTTGGAAAGAAAATAAAAAAGCCAACTATTTTTTGCGTGAAAATATATGGGAACAACAGGAACTTGTGCTTTTCTGATTACTTTTATCGCTCCTTCTTCCCATTCTTTGTCCACAACAAGTTTGCCATCGTTGTAGGTAGAAACTTCTCCGGCAGGAAACATTCCCAGTGGTTTTCCATCTCTCAAATGGCGTAAAGTTTCCTTAATTCCAATCACACTCGACTTGGCATCTTTGTGATTTTCGAAAGGATTTACGGGCATTATATAAGGCTTCATCGGATCGATGCGATGCAAGAGGAAATTGGCTATAATTTTGAAATTGGGTTCTTTTTCCAACATTAATTTCAACAATAAAATACCGTCAATTCCTCCCAAAGGATGGTTTGAAATGGTAATATAGGCACCATCTTTTGGCAAACGTTTAAAATCTTCTTCTGGAATTTCAAATTTAATTTTGAATTCATCCAATATGGCATTCAGAAACGGCACATCTCTTAAGTGTTTGTTTCTGTCGTAAACTTTATTTAAAGTCGAAATTTTTAAAATTTTCATCAACAACCAGCCGGAAAAAGTACCTAAAACTCCATACTTGTCCGTATTTATTGCTTTTGCAACTTCTTTTGCGGTAACTAAACCCATATTTCGAATATAATTTTTTTGAGCAAGAAACAAAGGTAACAAAAAACTCCATTTTTTTTCTTTTTGCCCGTCAATCTTTGAAGTTTTTATTACTTTTGAAACACAAAAAAAAGTAATGAAGATAATTTCTTATAATGTTAACGGCATTCGTTCTGCAATTTCAAAGGGGTTTATCGATTGGTTGCAACAAGCCAATCCCGACGTAATTTGTCTTCAAGAAATTAAAGCTACTCCAGAGCAAATTCCGCTTTTGGATTTTGAGCTTGCGGGTTATCCTTACCATTATTGGTTTCCAGCTACCAAAAAAGGGTACAGTGGTGTGGCAATTCTGTCTAAAATTAAACCCAACAACGTGGTTTTTGGAACTGGAATTTCGCACATGGATTTTGAAGGAAGAAATCTTCGGGTCGATTTTGATGAGTTTTCGGTAATGAGTTTGTACTTGCCATCGGGGACCAACATCGAAAGATTAGAACATAAATTTATGTTTATGGATGATTTTCAGAATTACATTAATGAACTAAAAAAAGAAATTCCAAACCTCGTGATTTGTGGCGATTACAACATTTGTCACGAAGCCATCGACATTCACGATCCCATTCGGAACAAGAAAGTTTCGGGATTTTTGCCCGAAGAAAGAGTTTGGCTTGATGGTTTTATGAAAAGCGGATTCATAGACAGTTTTCGACATTTAAACAAAGAACCCAACAATTACACTTGGTGGACGATGCGATTCCCGTCGGCAAGATTGGAAAACAAAGGTTGGCGCATCGATTATTGTTTAGTGAGCGAACCTTTAAAACAAAAAATAAAAAGAGCCGTTATATTACCCGAAGCCAAACATTCTGACCATTGTCCGAGTTTGGTGGAGATTGGATAAAATTAATCGGACAACCCTGACAGGGTTTTGAACCCTGTCAGGGTTAAATAACTAAAAAAAATTAAAATGATAAAAAAAATTTCCCTCGTATTGCTGATTGTAGCACTTTCCACTTCTTGTGTTTCCAAGAAAATTTACAATGATTTAGAAAATAAATATGCCGATTTAAAGAAAGAAAACAGAACAATTTTAGACGAAAATGCTGAGTTGTTACAATCAAAAAGTCAACTCGGATTAGAAAAAGAGACTTTGAATAAAGAATTGGCAAAAATAAAATCGGAACGAGAAAAATTGCTGGAAGACTATGCAGCTTTGAACAAAAAAATGGATGTTTTGCAGGATTCTTACACTGCTTTAGAAAAAAATAGCGACGAATCCTTGAAAGCCAATATGGCTAAAAACCGTGAATTATTAGAGCAATTGGGAGCCAAAGAAAAAGCATTGGCACTCGAGCAGGAAAAATTAAACAAAAACACAAAACGTTTGCAAGAATTGGAAGCTTTGATTGCTGCCAAAGAAGCCAGCATGCGAAAGCTTAAAGAAACGCTTTCGAAAGCCTTGAATGGTTTTGAAGGAAAAGGCTTGACAGTGGAGCAAAAAAACGGCAAAGTGTATGTTTCTATGGAGAACAAATTGCTTTTCAAATCAGGAAGTTGGGCTGTAGGAAATGAAGGTAAAACCGCTGTTGTAGAAGTGGGAAAAGTATTGGGCGACAATCCAGATATTGCCGTTTTGATCGAAGGTCACACCGATGATGATCCTTTTGGAGGTTCCGGTCCCATTGCCGACAACTGGGATTTATCGACCAAAAGAGCTACAGCAATTGTTGCTATTTTGAGCGAAAACAAAAAAGTGAACAAGCAAAATTTAACTGCTGCGGGAAGAGGCGAGTTTTCTCCTTTAGCCAGCAACGCCACCGCCGAAGGAAAAGCCAAAAACCGTAGAATCGAAATTATTTTGACCCCAAGATTAGACGAAATCGCTGAAATGTTGAAGGAGATAGATTGATAAAGAATAAGTTTAAAACTATTTAATATAAAGGTTTGTAGTTTTCTGCAAACCTTTTGTATTTTTACCCAAGCAAAAAAATCAATTGAATTTTTAACACTAAATGCCAATGTTATGATACATCCAAATTTTCAATCGAATATGCCTATCATAATTGATTTATTTAAAAAATACAATATCAAAAACGCATATTTTTTTGGTTCAGTTCTTACGGATAAATTCAATGACGAAAGCGATTTGGATATTTTAATCAATTTTAAACCCGAAATCACAGACCCCTTATTGAAAGGTGAATTAATGTGGGATTTGCAATTTGCTATCGAAGATACTTTTCATCGTAATGTTGATTTATTGCAAGAAACAACTCCCAAAAACCCTTATTTTATAAAGGAACTTCAAGAAACTAAAGAATTAATTTATGAACAATAAATATTATCAAGCGTTGCAAGTCATAAAAACGAGCATCGACAATATTGAGAACTTTATTGGAAGTCCAAAAACGTTCGAAAGTTATGACAGCAACTTACTTGTACAAGCTGCGGTAGAAAGAAATTTAGAAATAATTGGCGAAGCCACAAAAAGGCTTTTGGATATAAATCCAACCATTGCAATATCAAATACAAGAAGTATTATAAACACTCGAAACAAAATCAGTCACGGATATGACGAGATTGAGAACCCTCAAATTTGGGGAATTATTATCAATCACTTGCCAATACTAAAAATAGAAATAGAAACATTATTAAACGAAGGAATTACTCAATAAATGAAATGAGCATGACCAAAAATTGGTCGCAAAAACCAAAGAAGAAATGCGGCTCGAACGAAGTGAACAGGCGTAGCAATTACATTTGACCGATAAAAAACAATAATTATTTACAAATGAAATACACCACTTTACCCAATACCGATATTAAAATCAGTAAAATTTGCCTTGGCACCATGACTTTTGGCGAACAAAACACCGAAGCCGATGGTCATGCCCAAATGGATTATGCACTCGAACAAGGCGTCAATTTTTTTGATACCGCCGAAATGTATTCGGTTCCGGGACGCAAAGAAACTTACGGAAGTACCGAGAAAATTATTGGCACTTGGTTCAAAAAATTAGGGAATAGAGAGAAAATTTTTCTAGCTTCAAAGATTGCTGGCCCAAGTCCGGGAATGCCTTATATTAGAGAAAATATGGATTTTTCGCCCGAGAGTATTGCCTTGTCCATTGATAAAAGTTTGACCCGTTTGCAAACTGATTATATCGATTTGTACCAGTTGCATTGGCCAGAGCGAAAAGCGAACTGTTTCGGCCAACGTGGATTCAAGGTGCAAAACGACGCTTGGGAAGACAATATTCACGAGGTTTTAGAAACATTAGACGGTTTTATCAAGCAAGGAAAAATCAACCACATTGGACTTTCAAATGAAACGCCTTGGGGAATTATGCGTTTTTTGGAAGAAAGCAAATACCATAATTTGCCAAAAATAAAAACCGTTCAAAATCCGTATTCTTTGTTGAGTAGGTTGTTTGAAGTGGGTTCTAGTGAGGTTTGTGTTCGAGAAAATGTAGGCTTGTTAGCCTATTCTCCATTGGGTTTTGGTCGATTGACAGGGAAATTCCTCAAAGGCGAAAGTCTTCCCAATTCTAGAATTGAATTATTTCCTCAATTTGCCAGATACAACAGCGCACAATCTATTGAAGCTACAAGATTGTATAATGAAATTGCAGAAAAAAACGGTTTGTCTTTAACGGAATTGTCTTTGGCATTCGTAACCCAACAAGCTTTTGTAACCAGCACCATTATTGGCGCAACTACATTGGAACAATTGAAAGAAAATATTGCCTCGATTGATGTGGTTTTATCGGATGAAATTATTGCCGAAATCAATGCTGTTCAAGCTATAATTCCGGATCCTGCGCCATAGTTATTTATCCTGTCAGGGTTTTGAACCCTGACAGGGTAAGATTTTACAAATTATCAATCACTTTATCTTTAGGATATTTTACTCGGTAACTTATCCTGATTTTTTTGGTTTCATTGGGTTTTAAATCCAAATCCCAAGTTAGAATTCCGGTTTCGACATTCACTTTGGCACCATCACTTTGCACCAATTCAATCTCAATTTCTTCACTTGGACTCAATGGATATTGATCTTTCAAAAGCAACTGTGCAGTTTCTTTTTTGTTGTTGCGAACGGTAATGTCAAACGTAAAAGTTTGCTCTTTTTTGGAAGAAAAGAACTTTGTTCCCGATTTGTCAGCTACTTTGTCCCGCTTGATGGAAATTTTCTTGTCTCTTCCCATACTCAAACTCAAGGTATCCGAAGTTTGACTTGGATTTATGGTTGTTTTGCCCACATACATGCCTTCAAAAATAATATTGGCATCGCCTTTGAGCAAATTGTATTTGGAATAATCGACGATTTCTGCCATAAGAAAGGCTTCTTTTTCGACTCTTGGTGCAGCAAAATATTTGAAAGTGGCAGGAATTTTTATTTCTTTGAGTGCCACACTATGGGCTTTTCCGTTGGATAAAATATCATAAGGAATGTCGATGTCGAAGGAAATGTTGAGTTGGTTTTCGGTAATTGTTGTGTAATTTGATACAGAAGAAGTTGCCTTTTTTAAGTCTTTCTTTTTTAGTGTTGAATAACCCTCGACAACCATTTCATCCATGTTTATTACTCTCCCCGAAGCCATAGGGGCGACTTGAATTTCATCATTTTGATACCTCAAGAACCAAGGATTTACTATTGGTGCTTGATTGTTTTGGTTTGGGTTGCCACTGGATAAAGTGAGTTTCACTTTTTTCCAATCTATTCCTGAGTTTTGAGTTACTTCAGCTTTGTACATCATTTGTATGGGTTCGCCAATGCTGTTGGCACGCAAATCGTAAAATGGTTTCCAAGTGGCAGCATTGGTCAAATAGTTAATTTCAAAATCTACATTTCCAGCCACTTCATTCATCACTTGAACAATCAGTTTTCCGTTGGAAATTTCGTCTTCATTTTTGGTATTGGTTTCAAGTTTGGCGTTCAAATTGGCTAATTGTTTGTTAAGTTTCGTTTCTTTTTCTTCCAATGAAGTTATGGTATTGCTGATTTCGGTTCTTTTAAGGGTATAATAATCCACCATTTTTATCAAATCAATCACATTTAAACCCGAATTTACTCCCGAAACTTGTTGGTTTTTATCCAAAAGTTCAAGAGTTTTGGAGTAGGAATTTTTTTGAATTCCCACTTTTTGAATTTCTTTTTTTACCCAACTGATGCTGTCACGCACTTTTTTTATGGCAGGATTCGTTTCGTCTATATCATATTCTGAAATATAATTGTCCGTGAATTGTACCGAAAGTACTGTAACCGTTGATGGTGCACCAATTTGTATCGTGTTTTCATTTAGATAGTTGCAAACATTTTTTATCACAATTTCGCTCGTCCCTTTGGGAAGCATTGCCGAAGTAGTTTGCGAAATTTCGGCCGAATTGAAATAGACTGTTGCTGCTTTTACTTTGGCGGAAACAAAAATGGGTTTTTGTGCCAATGCCATTGAAGTAACCGTCAAAGCAAGAAAGAATATGATTTTTTTCATAATATTTTTGATTAAATGAGAATATATTGATTAATACAAATATCGTAAAAATATAAGTTGGGTTTTAATTTAATTTTTGAATTCTGTGGATTTACGAATCAGGGCAAACGCTTTTAAAAATAAGACAAAAAATAACCACAAATTACACAAATAACCACAAATTTTTGTACTTTTTAATTACACTAATTTGCAAGTAATACAAGAAAATTCGCGACTCGAACGGAGTGAACAGGCGAAGCAAATTAATTTTAATAGTTTTTGAATTTGTGCAAATTAGTGTAATTTGTGGCAAAAAAAAATTAAAAGCGTTTGCCCTGATTTACGAATTAGAACCACACCTTTTTAAAAAAACCCTAAAAACTTTGAAAATAAAATTATATATTTGTAAAAACTAATGCAAGGAAACAACAACCTTGTGAAAATTAACAATTAATAATGTATAAGAAATTATTTTTTTTATTTTTTTTCAATTGTTATATTTCTTTCGCTCAAGAACCATGTGCAACAGATAAACATCAAAAAGTACTTTTTGAAAATGATTCTATCGCTTATCAAAATTATTTAGCCTCAGAAAAATTATTACTTGAAAAAATGCTTGAAAAAAAAGCAGTAGACGAAAGATTATTAAAGAAAAATGATCTAAAAAAATCTAAAAAAAGCAAAAGAATTAAAAAAAATCGAGTAAAAAATAACCCTTAAATTAAATCAAAATGAAAAAAAAATTATTTATATGTTTAGCATTTATTAATGGAATGTTTCTATTTGGACAAGAGCCTTGTGCTTATGATAAACATCAGCAGAAATTGTTTTCGGAAAATCCTTTGGCAAAACAAGCTTATTTAGAAGCAGAGTACCAATTACTAAATACTGATATTCAGAAATTTTTACGAAAAAAAGGAATTTCAAATAATAAAAGCACCAGCACTACTATTTATGAAATTCCTATTGTAGTACATTTAATGAATGATGGCATTACACCATTACGTACAGAAGCTGAAATAATAACTTGGATTGATAATTTCAATAAATTTTATGACACCACTTTTGGTGGAGAATGGTTTACTACTGCCCAAGGAGGAACTGTTATTCCATTTAGACTAGTTCTTGCAAAAAGAAGTCCCTCTTGCACAACTACAAATGGAATTGTACAAGTAAATGTAACAGCAACTTACCCTCAATATTCTACAAAAGGGTGTAACAGCGACAACACCGATGGTGTGAGTGATGATCAATTGAGAGCGCTATCTCGTTGGGATCCACAAGTTTACTATAATGCCTATATTGTAAATACTTTTGATTCTACACCTATAAGTACAACAAGTGGACTACAAGGTTATGCTGGTTTTCCCACCAACCCGGATATTTATTATGATACTTTTATGAAAGCTTCGGTAGTTATTGACACAAATGACCCAACAACACTTCCTCACGAATTTGGACATTCTATGGGTTTGCACCATCCGTTTAATAACGGTTCAGAGACCGCTTGTCCAACCGCAACAACACCAACGCTTCCAACTTTGCCCTGTAATGTAGATAATGATTTGGTTTGTGATACTCCTTCAACAAAAAGTTTACTTGGTGTTTCACCTTTACCTGTAAACGGTAGTACCAATGTTTGTGATGTGGCGGGTTGGAATAATGTACAATACAACGTTATGAATTACACCAATTCTAATAGATTGTTTACAGCTGGTCAGAAAGACAGAGCACTAGCACTTTTTTTACAAAACAGAGAAAACCTTACTAAATCATTAGGAGGAACCGCATTGTCTGGAGCTTCTGCATCGGTTGCAACTACAACTTGTATCCCACCAGCAGCACCAACAAATACAGGAAATTTTAATTTTGGTCCAACAAAAGTTGCTATCGGAACAATTAATAATGTATCTGCTGGATCATCAACCTCAAATGCAAATCAAGTATTGTATAATTATACTTCATACTCATGCCTGTCAACAGCTTTCAAAACCAATTTAGCAGTATCAGCAAACCCTCAAACATTAACCGTAAGATGTACTACAAACTCAAATAAATTTTCTGCGTGGATAGATTATAATAATAGTGGAACTTTTGAACCTTCTGAATTAATTGTTAACAACCAAACTGTACCAATAAACACAGACACTCCGTTTACATTTTCAATTCCAAGTACAGGAGTAACCCTAAATACTCCTTTAAGAATGAGAGTAATTGGAGATTTTATTAATATGAGTGCAACGCCATGTGGTCAATTAGCCTATGGTCAAGTTGAGGATTATGAAGTTACCATAAATGCTGTAACATTATCAAATGAAACTTTTGATATAGCTAGTAGTATAGAGATTTATCCAAATCCTGTAAAAGACAATTTGACTGTTTCTTTAAAAAACAACGACGAAATAATGAGCTATCAAATTTTTGATGTTACGGGTAAAAATGTAATGTCTAATGCAAAAATGGAAAATAATACTGTACAAGTTTCAGCATTAACTAATGGTATTTATTTCATTAAAATAAAAACAATAACTGGAGAGATGGTTAGCAAATTTATAAAAGAATAGTTGTTTTTTATATTTAGTTTAAATAGACCTAACAGATTCCAAAAATTTGTTAGGTCTATTTTTTTAATAAATAGCAAGATACTATTCATATAAGCGAAGGTTTTTCAACATATCCTTGGTCATACTTGCTAAATTAAATTCGTGATGCCAGTTCCAGTCTGCTCTAGCTTTGCTGTCATCAATACTCGCTGGCCAACTGTCAGCGATAACTTGACGAAAATCGGGTTGGTACGAAACCCTAAAATCAGGAATGTGTTTCTGGATTTCGGCAGCAATTTCGGTTGGAGTAAAACTCATTGCAGCTAGATTATAGGAAGACCGAATCTTGATTTGTTCGGCTGGCGCCTGCATAATTTGAATAGTTGCTGCAATGGCATCGTCCATATACATCATAGGCATTTTGGTTTCTGAGGATAAAAAACACTCATATTTTCCATCGCTCAAAGCCTTGTGATAAATATCCACAGCATAATCTGTCGTTCCGCCACCCGGAGGCGTTGACCAACTAATTAATCCAGGATAGCGAACGCTGCGAACATCGACACCAAAATGGGTATAATAATATTCACACCATCTTTCACCCGATAGTTTGCTGATTCCATACACTGTTGAAGGCTCCATAATAGTATATTGTGGCGTATTTTCTCGGGGCGTTGTTGGTCCAAAAACTGCGATACTCGAAGGCCAAAATATTTTTTTTATTTTTTTTGCTTTCGCCAAATTCAAAACGTGAAACAAAGAATTCATATTCAAATCCCAAGCAAAAGCGGGGTTTTTTTCAGCCGTTGCCGATAGTAATGCCGCCATCAAATAAATATCGGTAATGTGATGCACTTCGACCAAATGCTCGATTTGATTAAAATCCAAGGCATTTACAACTTCAAAAATACCTGAATTTACAATGTCATTATTCAACTTTCGAATGTCGGAAGCCACTACATTTTCGGTGCCATAAAGCTCACGAAGTTGATGAGTAAGTTCTGTGCCAATTTGCCCGCAAGCGCCTATAATCAGTATTTTAGGAGTCATAAGATATGGTATTTGAAATACAAAGATACTATTTTCGGGAACATTAAAATTTCCAATGCGAATCAAGAGTTGAGATAAATCAATAGCTTTCTTAGGCTTAGGCTTAGACCTAACAGGTTTCTAAAACCTGTTAGGTCTCTATTAGATTGTTATTCTAAATGTTCGAATTCATAATTGTAAATTTACTTCGTAACTTTGCAACTTAATTTATACGAATGAAATTCAAATATTTATTTGTTCTTTTTCTAATTTTTGTCTTGTTTTCTTGCAAAAACGAGAATGAAAAACGCCAATTAGAATCCATTAAAGACATCAAAAAGAAGGAATTAATTTTTTCGATTATCGAAAAAGCTTGGGTTTTTAATGCCAAACCCATCAATACGACTTCACAAGCAAACACTATTTCTTGGAAAGAATGGCGTGAGTTTTTGGCTGAACTAGATCAAAAACCTAAAAAATCAATAGGGGCTTTTCAGAAAAAATCTTCCGAACTTTCCAAGAAATCTATGGCGTTGAATGATAATATTCCAGTAGAATTCAACAAACCCCAAATAAAAGCCAGAATTTCCATCTTGATAACCAAGGTGCGAATGATGGATTTATACCTCCATTTGAAGGACATTCCCGAACAAAAAGTGATTGCCTTGATTCCCGAAATCAACACCCAATTGGCCGCTTTGCAAAACCAAATGGATAAAATTGTTCAAAAAAATAAAATTCCACTCGAAGAAGGAGAATCTGAGTTAATCAAAATGCTTGATTCTGCCAGAGCTATCCCAAACACACCACAACTAGACCCAAATATCCCTCGCGTTGAGTAAATCTGTATTATATAAAACCTACGATAATTCGCCCAAAATCAAGCAAATTGTCGATAGCTTTCAACAAGCTGAACAAAAAATCCAGTTGAATGGATTGATCGGTTCATCGCTTTCGTTTGTCTTGCAATCCCTTTTCAAAAAAGCCGAAACCCGAGGCGTAGCCGAACAGAGCGAAGCTAAACCATTTTTACTTATCCTGAATGACAAAGAAGAAGCCGCTTATTATCTGAACGATTTAGAACTTATGATTGGCGAAGAAGATGTGCTTTTTTACCCTAGTTCTTATCGTCGTCCGTATCAAATTGAGGATACCGATAATGCCAATGTTTTGCTTCGAGCCGAAGTCTTGAACCGCATCAATTCCCTCAAAAAGCCAGCCCTTATTGTTACTTATCCCGAAGCACTTTTCGAGAAAGTCGTTACAAGAAAAGAGTTGGACAAAAACACTTTGAAAGTTGCCGTTGGCGACAAGGTTTCCATCGATTTTATCAATGAAGTATTGTTTGAATATGAATTCAAAAGAGTCGATTTTATTACCGAACCGGGCGAATTTTCAGTCCGTGGTGGTATTGTTGATGTATTTTCGTTTTCGAATGACAATCCGTACCGAATAGAGTTTTTTGGTAACGAAGTCGATAGCATCCGAAGCTTTGATGTGGAAACGCAATTGTCAATCGAAAAACAAAAGAAAATCACGATTATTCCCAATGTCGAGAATAAATTTTTTCAGGAAAATCGCGAAAGCTTCTTGGAATACATCAACAATCAAACGGTAATTTTTATCCAAAATACGGATTTGCTTCTCTCTAAATTGGATAAACTTTTTGCCAAAGCTACTGAGATTTTCGAAAATCTAAACGCTACGATAAATCACGTTGCACCAAATCAATTGTTTTTGAATCAGGCAGAATTCATCAAGAAAAGCCTCGACTTTTCGATTGTAGAATTGAGTACAAAGCCCATTTATAAAACTAAAAACTCTTTTGAATTTTATATAAAACCGCAACCATCGTTCAACAAACAATTCGATTTATTGTTAAATAATCTGAATGACAATCATTTCAACGGTTACAAAAATTATTTGTTTTGTGCCAATGAAGCTCAAGCCAAAAGGTTTCACGATATTTTTCAGACTTTAGACGAAGAAAACTCCGAGAATTTTCGAAAGCAATACAACACGATTGTTTTGCCTATTTATCAAGGATTTATTGATGAGGAAAATCAATTGGCTTGCTATACTGACCATCAGATTTTCGAGCGTTATCATAAATTCAACATCAAAAGCAATGTTTCGAAAAAGCAAAATATTACTTTAAAAGAATTGACCACTTTGTCTGTTGGCGATTATGTCACGCACATCGATCACGGAATTGGACGATTTGGAGGCCTGCAAAAAATTCAGGTAGAAGGCAAAACCCAAGAAGCCATCAAGCTCGTTTATGCCGATAATGACATTGTTTATGTGAGCATACATTCGCTTTACAAAATTTCAAAATTCAACGGAAAAGACGGAACGCCACCTAAAATTTATAAATTGGGTTCTAATGCTTGGAAAATTCTAAAGCAAAAAACCAAAGCGAGAGTCAAACACATTGCGTTCAATTTGATTCAATTGTATGCCAAAAGAAAATTAGAAAAAGGATTCCGTTTTGCACCCGACAGTTATTTGCAAAACGAATTGGAAAGTTCCTTCATTTACGAAGACACCCCCGACCAAACCAAATCGACTGCAGAAGTCAAAGCCGATATGGAAAGTGACCGACCAATGGATCGCTTGGTTTGTGGCGATGTTGGTTTCGGAAAAACCGAAGTTGCCATTCGTGCCGCTTTCAAAGCGGTGGACAATTCCAAGCAAGTGGCTGTTCTAGTTCCCACCACGATTTTGGCGTACCAACATTATAGAACTTTTACCGAAAGATTGAAAGAAATGCCCGTTTCTGTGGGCTATTTAAACCGTTTTAGAACCGCCAAACAAAAAGCAGAAACGCTTCAACAATTGGCGGAAGGAAAACTGGATATTGTCATTGGAACGCATCAATTGGTCAACAAAAATGTAGTTTTCAAAGATCTTGGCTTGTTAATTGTTGATGAGGAACAAAAATTTGGCGTGAACGTCAAAGACAAACTTAAGACCATCGCTGCCAATGTTGATACATTGACCTTAACAGCTACGCCCATTCCGAGAACTTTGCAGTTTTCGTTGATGGCAGCACGCGATTTATCGGTCATCACAACGCCTCCGCCCAATCGTTATCCAATAGAAACTAACGTGATTGGTTTTAGCGAAGAGCTAATTCGTGATGCGATTTCGTATGAAATTCAACGCAACGGACAGGTTTTCTTTGTCAATAATCGAATCGAAAACATCAAGGAAGTGGCGGGAATGATTCAACGTTTGGTGCCCGATGCCCGAGTGGGAATTGGTCACGGCCAAATGGAAGGCAGCAAACTCGAGGAATTGATGTTGGCTTTTATGAACGGAGAATTTGATGTTTTGGTGGCGACAACCATCATCGAAAGCGGATTGGACGTTCCCAATGCGAATACGATTTTTATTAATAATGCCAATAATTTTGGCTTGTCTGATTTACATCAAATGCGTGGTCGGGTAGGGCGTAGCAACAAAAAGGCCTTTTGTTATTTCATTTGTCCGCCGTATTCCGCAATGACGGACGATGCCCGAAAACGAATTCAGGCTTTGGAACAATTCTCGGAATTGGGAAGCGGTTTCAACATCGCAATGAAAGATTTAGAAATTCGTGGTGCGGGAGATTTATTGGGAGGCGAGCAAAGTGGTTTCATCAACGAAATTGGTTTTGACACCTACCAAAAAATAATGAACGAAGCCATCGATGAGTTGAAAGAAAACGAATTCAAGGATTTGTATGAAAACGAAGATAGTGGAATTGAAAAAGAATACGTGAAAGACCTACAAATCGACACAGATTTTGAGTTGTTATTTTCAGATGAATATATTAATAATGTGACGGAAAGATTGAGTTTGTACAACGAATTGAGTAATGTAAAAAACGAAGCAGAATTGGTTGTTTTCCAAAATAAACTGATTGACCGTTTTGGTCCGATGCCGCCACGAGCATTGGCTTTGATGAATAGCATTCGCATCAAATGGGTTGCTACCCGAGTTGGAATCGAGAAATTAGTAATGAAAAAAGGCAAGATGATAGGTTATTTTGTAGCAGATCAAAACTCGGATTTTTATACTTCCAACCGTTTTCATCAAGTGATTCAGTTTGTCCAAAAAAACAGTGCTATTTGTGTGATGAAAGAAAAACAAACGCCAGCAGGTTTGCGACTTTTATTGACTTTTGATAATGTGAAAACTACGAGAAGGGCTTTGGAATTGATGGAGATGTTGGGTGGTTGATTTGTTTAACGCTTCTTTTAATTTAAAGCTTCCAGCCTTTAAAAGGCTGGAAGCTTTGGAAATTATAATTAATCTTCTCTAGTCATTAAATATTCATACTCTTTCAATACTCCTGCTTTTCTAATTTCAAATAAATCTTCAACATAATAGCCATAATCTACTGAAATTTTACCATCACTTATTTTAGTATAGACTTCAGGGAAATTTTCTTTTATTGACTTTTCAAATTTTTCTTCATATTCAAACTCAATTGGAGTGATAAAATTTATTTTGGTTGGTTTAAATAAATCGGGAGAGATTGTATTGCGTAATCCTTTTGGTTTCAAAGGAGTTGCCCATTTTCCTTCTTTTGTCATATATACATCATCAAAAACATATGTTGCTTGAAGTAATTCGTCTTTGTATTCCGCTACATACAATAAGCAATAGTCATATTGCGAAAAACTTGTCCTAAATGGGTTGTAATTTTGGCGGATTAGTTCTGAATGTGGAGGATAAGTTGTAAATTGGATAGTGTCTTTTTTAAAATTGCCATAAATATTTTTAACTACTATATATTTTGATAATATCCTAGAAGTTAAAGGCCTCATATTACAATAACTTGATGGAGATACCCACACTTTTATTTTTTTACCAATGAATACGTAGAGTTTTGTTGGCTTTTCAGGATGAGTAGGCCAAACTTCACAAGTTTCCAATTTTAATTTAACGGTATTTTTTTTCTTCTTTACTAAATCCTTAACCAAGAATTTTTTAGTTGTATGCCAATGGGATTCAAAAAAAAGAGAGTCCGATAATTTGGCTTTTATTTCAAAATTACCTAAGCTATCAGTATGAGTGATATAATTTTTATTTTTAAATAATAGTACATCACTTCCAAAATTTTTAGAGATTTCTCGATAGGAATCATCGTTTGTATTTTCAAATTTTGAATTCTTTTTCCAATTTTCATATAAAGAATGATTGTGTGTTCTTAGTTTGTTTATGGTGTCATTCTTTACAATATAAACAATGCGGTCATTGAATTTTCCTGAATTAAATGCTTTTCCTTTTACTGTAATTTCTTGAGAAAAAACCATTTGAAATGCTAGTAAAAACAGTACAATATATATTTTCATTTTAATTACAGTTTAGGAATAAATAAACGTTTTTTAAGTTTTTTAAAGCTTCCAGCCTTTTAAAGGCTGGAAGCTTTGGTAACTGAAAGCTTTGAATGAAATTTACTCAATAATCAAATCTTCAATTTCTTCTAAATTCTGATTTATAGAATGATACTGTTTGAAGTTGTCCAAATCATTAAAAATCTCTATAACCCTTTGGCGTTGTAGTTTTGTTTCTTTTGTTGAAATAATTGTGCCATAAGAACTCCAAGGATATTCTACGATATGTTCAGTAAATTTGTGGTGAACGGGATTATTGTGAATATAATAAATCAGTTTTTGAAAATAGTTTTCCGAAGCGACAACTTTTCTTTTAAAGTTTTTCTGGAATAGACTTCCAGTTCGGTTATAACGTTTATTCATTGCCAATGTATAAGCATTGAATAAATTTGAAAATTGTTTTGATGCTTTTACAGTTTTTGGCTTATCAGTTGAAGAATATTCCAATTTTGTGATGTCAATTTCATCGGTTTCTTTTATATAAACAAGAATGTGAAAATGATTTTTCATCAAGCACCAAGCAAAGGTTTCTGCTATTGGGTCAATATACTTAGCGTAAAGATTTAAGAAGTGATAATAGTTCTCTACATCATAAAACAAATCAATTCCATTATTTCCTCTGTTGTAAATATGATAATATTTGCCATTTTCAAGGGGAATTGGATTCATAATTAATTGTTTTATTTTGAATTAAATAGGTTTCTAAAAAGCTTCCAGCCTTAAAAAGCTTCCAGCCTTTAAAAGGCTGGAAGCTTTGGAGCATAAAATTATTAATTCTTCAAATCCTTAATCACTTTAAAAGCCACATCTACTTCGTCTTCACTTACCAAAATGGTAAATTCGTTTGAAGTAGAAATCACTTCGTTGATGATGATGCCTTCCCAAGCCAAACGCTGAAAAATGAAATAATAAATCCCAGGAACAACGATATTTTCTTTAGGTAATTTTACGGTAATCGAAGCTAAGTTTTCCAGTTTTTGAATTAATTTTTCATTCGCAAAATGTTTATCAACCAGATGATTTACGCTATTGCTAACCACAATATTGGTTTCATTCACGCCTCTTGAAGAAGTGTAAAAAATATCTGAAAAACCGTTAATATCTGTAATCAAATCGGCTTGTTTGTTCAAAACGGTGTCCGAAGCCGCAAAAGTATAATCGGTCAATGCGGAGCGAACTGTGATTTCGCCAATGTTTTTTATTACCTTATTTATCTTGTGATTGAGTCTGAAATCCAACTCTTCAGTAAGTCTTTTTAAAGCCATTACAACTGCACCTTGCTTGACTTCTTTGCCAAATTCCGACTCCAATTCGACCATAATATTTCTGGACAATGAAGTCAAATTGATGATGCCTAAAGACAGGGCATTCAACAAAAAAGGCTTTGTTTTGATGTAATTTTCTACAATGGAAGATACGGTTTTCATAAATTAGTTGTTTTTTTATGGAATATTTGTGATAATCTTACAAATGGGTCAGCAAATATAAATAAAAAAACAATTTGTTACAAATCAAACAATAATAAATGCGCTTAAAAATGATAAAACGCATCCACTAAATGTTCAATAACCAAAGATTTGCCTTCTAGGTGAACCGCAATAATATCAAACCGAACTTCAACTTCTAAATCATTTCTTATAACATATTCGTTTACGGCTTTCACCAAAAGTTGGATTTTCTTAGGTTTTACAAATTCTTGAGGCAAGCCAAAATCGAGAGAAGAACGGGTTTTCACTTCAATAATGGCGAGCGTATTTTCTTTTTTGGCAATAATATCTACTTCAGCTTTTTGAAATCTCCAGTTGGTTTCTATAATTTCATAGCCCTCTTTTTCAAGAAATTCAACAGCCATTTCTTCGCCTAGTTTTCCTAAATCGTTGTGGTCAGCCATTTTTGAAAGTTAGAAGTTAGGGGTTAGAAGTGGGAAGTGGGGAGATGGGAGTTTGAGGATTACTCAAAAGTAAGTTTTGAAGTTTCTTTACTTATTTCCAATGAAACTTGTTTGCCAAAAATCAAGGCTCGGTTGTCGCGAAAATGTCCGGCGGGAAAATTATAAAGCACTGGAAACGAATATCCTTTGGTTACATCTTCGATAATTTGGTTGGCGTTTTTGCCCCAAGGAATATCATTGTCTTTCATTTTGGTCATCGTGCCCACGATTAACCCATTCAAATCATCGAAGCAACCACAACGTTTCAAACTCATCATCATTCGGTCGATGTGGTACAAATACTCGTCCAAGTCTTCGATGAAAAGTATTTTTCCCTTGCAATCGATTTGAGCATTCGAACCCATCAGGCTGTACAAAATAGACAAATTGCCGCCCACAATTTCGCCTTTGGCATTGCCCAATCTATTGGCAATATCAAAAGGAATTTCATAATTCAGGCTTTCGCCAAAAAGGGATTTACGCAAACTTTCTATCGATTCTACACTGGCTCTTGCCACAGTTATTGGCATCGCACCGTGAATGGTAGCAATGTTTAGGTTGTTGATATAACTGTGAATTACAGTCACATCGCTGAAACCTACAATCCATTTTGGACTTTGTTTGAATTTTGTAAAATCCAATAAGTCTATCATTCGAACGGTACCGTAACCACCACGAACACACCAAATGGCTTTGATATTAGGGTTGTCCAATTGTTGCTGAAAATCGGAGGCACGTTCTTCGTCAGTTCCCGCCAATTGATTGTTATCCAACCCAATGGTTTTTCCAATTACAACTTCCAGTCCCCAATTGTGCAGTAAATCTATGGCGGGTTGCAGGTTGTCATCGATATTTTTTCTGGCCGTTGCTACAATAGCAATGGTATCTCCTTTTTGTAAACTTGGCGGAATTTTCATAGGTATTTGGGCTTGAATAGTATAAAATGAAAAAACAAAAATAAGCAAAGGCAATTTATAAAAAACAGTGTTATGATTCATTAAATTTTGATTGTTTTTAAAAGGAGAAAACCACATAGGAATTATAATTTTTTAAATATTAAAATAAACAATCCTTTTAACCTGAGTTCGTTAGTTAAATCATTGATTTATAGCTATATTTGAATTCCTGCAAGGTTTTAAAAACCTTGTAGGTGTGTTTGTCTTGAAATTAATACCTACAAGGTCAAAAAAGACCTTGCAGGAGATTAAAAAAAAATAAAAAACTGAAAATCAATTAATTAAACTTTAATAATAATCGAACTCTGGGTATAAGTAATAGTCTTTGAAACAAAAATATAATTAATTATCGGAACGCATTGAAATAGATATTAATATTCTCGTTTTTAATTCATACTTTCCCTATATTTCACGAAACCAATTTGTATGATATCCTAAAGTTATTTGGATTTGGAGTATTAAACTTTCCTTTACAGCCGATGAGTTTCTTTCAAATTTTTAATTAGATTTGAAAACTATTACTTAACTAAATTCTTGTTTATGAAAACCCGAAAACAAAAATTAATTTTAATTACAAAAATAGTTGCAATCACTTTTTTGCTACTAATTATATTTTTTTTGGTTTTTAGAAACGCAATATTAAAACAAACTATTGCTAAAGTTGCTGTCAAAATAGAGCGTGAATATAACGGAAGTTTTTCGATAAGAGAGGCTTCTTTTGTTGGAATTTCGGGTTTGAGTTTTCAGGATATAGTTTTGGTTCCTAAAAATGCCGACACAATTTTCAGCATAAAAAAAATGAAAACCAGTGTCAATTTATGGCAATTGTTGGTGGGCGATATACAATTAGGAACTTTAGAAATGGAGACGAGTTTTGTGCAATTGGTTAAAAATAAAAACGGACGTAATTATGATGCTTTCCTAAAAAAAAAGGAAGACGGTAATGGTTCTAACATAAAAAGAGATTATGCCCAATTTGCCTATCAAATTATTTCGAAAGTTCTGAACTTGATTCCAACCGATATGAAAGTCGAAAACCTTGTATTCCGTTTGGACGATAATGGCAAAAAAACCACAATTAATTTCCAAAAACTGAAACTGAACAACAATCAACTCGAAACCACTGTTACAGTAAAAACCAAAGCTTTTACAGAGCAAATTTGTATTTCTGGTTTTGCCAATCCAAGAGATAAAAAAGCCGATATTCGGTTTTTCAATTGCAATACGGGAACAATTAAAATACCCTATCTTGACGAAAGATTCCTTCTGAAATCTAGCTTCGATTCCATTCATCTTAACATTCAAAACATAGACAAATCGGGAGGTGAATTACACATAGACGGTTTTGCATCTGTTGTGAATTTGATGATTAATCATCCCAAAATTGCCAAAAAAGACGTGACTATCAAAAAGGCAAAATTTGACTTTAGGTTCTTGTTGGGTTCCGATTTTGTATCAATCGACAGCAGTTCTACGGTTCAATTAAACAAAGTAAAATTGCATCCTTATTTGGAATATGAAACCCAAGAGGACACCATTTACAAACTCAAAGTATCCATTCCGAAGATGCAAGCTCAGGATTTTATTACTTCGCTTCCCGATGGTTTGTTTACCCATTTTCAAGGAATGGAGGCACAAGGCAAGTTTGCCTATCAATTGAATTTTATGTTCAACAAAAACAAACCCAATCGACTGATTTTTGAAAGTAATTTGGAGAAAGATAATCTAAAAATCATCAAATATGGCGAAGCCAATTTGAACAAACTCAACTCAGAATTTGTTTATCGTGCCATCATTCAAAACGTGCAACAACGTCCCGTTTTGGTGGGTTCCGAAAATCCAAATTACACTCCTTTAGATCAAATTTCGCCTTATTTGCAAAAATGTGTATTGACCTCGGAAGACCCTTCGTTTTTCTCGCATCGGGGTTTTATTACTGAAGCTTTCAAACAATCGATTCTAAAAAACATTCGCACCAAGAAATTCTCGCGTGGTGCCAGCACAATCAGTATGCAATTAATCAAAAATGTGTTTCTAACCCGCGAAAAAACTGCCTCCCGAAAACTAGAAGAAATTCTATTGGTTTACATTCTCGAAAACAACAGAATCGCAAGCAAAGAACGAATGCTCGAAGTTTATTTCAACATTATCGAATGGGGACCAAATATATACGGAATTGGCGAAGCAAGTCAATTTTACTTTCAAAAAAAACCAGTAAATCTGACCTTGAAAGAATGTTTATTTTTGGCTACTATCATTCCAAAACCCAACAAATTTATGTGGCAATTTGACCAAGATGGAAAACTAAAATCGTTTGCCATTCAGCAACAAAAATTCCTAAATAATTTGATGTTGCGAAGAGGAATTTTGACTGCCGAAGATACCATAGGCGAATCTATTCCGCTTCAATTAACAGGAAACGCACATTCTTTTTTGAAATTAAAAGTGTTAGACTCCATCGCTGTCGATTCATTGGCAGTAGAAGAACCTTTTGATTTTTGATTTTTTTGAACACTATTTTTACAGATTCTTTCAAATTAAATAATCAAAAAAAAAGAAAGCAAAATACTTTTTTTCTTAGGCTAGTTTATTGATGAAAAGTTAAAAAAAGCACCCAAAATCATTAAATCAGTTTTTGGGTGCTTTTAACTCTGAAAGAAAGAAATCTATTAAATATTAAAATTCAATCCCAAAATAATATTCCTTCCAATATTTGAAATACCATCGGTTTTCAATCTAGAAAGGTGTGCAATATATTCTTTGTCCAATACATTATTGACATTCAAATTTAGATCAAAAACAGTGTTGCCGAATTTTACTTTTCCGCCAAAACCAAGATTTATCAAAGTATATCCATTGGTTTTTGTTTCAAAACCACTCACATTATTTTGATTGAAAGTGGTAGAAACATTTACAGCGGCAAAACCTTCTTTAAACCAGTTATTAATTTTAAACTCGGTTCTAATGTTGTTGTTCCAATTATTTGCAGGAATAAGTGGCAAGTAATTACCATTTTGTTTTTTGCCAGTAACGGTTTCAAAACTTGTTTCATAATGCAACCAATCTAATGGATGCGGATGAAAATGCAAGCCAATTTCTCCACCAAATAATTGGGCATCATTTTGAATATAATCAAAAACAGCGTTATCGTCAATGATTGCTCCAGTTGGCGAAGTATAAATAAAATTGTTGATGTGATTGTAAAATCCGTTAACGAAAAACTCGAAATGGCTGCTTTTGTATTCTAAATTTAGGTCGGTTTGAACATTTTGCTCTGTTTTCAAATTGGGGTTTCCAATTTCATAACGATTCGTCCCTTCGTGAACCCCGTTTGAAGTGAGTTCCGCCAAGTTTGGAGCTCTAAATCCAGAGGCTACATTCAATCTCAAAGACAAATCTTTGGCCAAATTGGTTTTGTAACCCAATGACGCATTAAAACTATCGAATGATTTATCGATGGCTTCAAAAGAACCCTCATCGCCCGAAATTCCGTGTGCTGTTGTCGAGATGTTTCTATTGTCGAAACGCAATCCTGCCTGAATGACATTCGATTTCCATTCATAAATTCCTGTTCCAAAAAAGCCAAAATCATTGGTTGTAGCATCAGGAATTAAATAGTCGCTGCCGAAATTTTTGTTGGTTTGATTCATTCCTTGAATTCCAATAATGGATTCAAATTTGCCCAATTTTGGCAAATGGTATTTTGCATTATAATTGAAAGTTTTCAACTTCATTTGTAAAACAGCAATATCACTATCTTCAAATTCGCTTCTGTCATTCGAGATATAACCCAAATCGACATCTAGTTTTGATTTTTGAAAGAAGAAGATGTTATTCCAACTCAACAAATGATTGGAAACACCTTGTTTGGGATATTCTGTTTTTTTGCTGGTAGTTTGCTTTGCAATTCCCTCTTCTGGAATCCCTAAATCTAAATTATTGTAATTGTAGCGGAAAATACTCGAAAATTTCGAGTTGCTGTAGCCAATTCCCGTTTTGAAATCGGTTTCATCATAACGGGTGTTGGTAACTCGATCGCCTCCCGAAATTTTATAATCAGAATGGGTGTTGTAAGCTCCACGAGCCAAGAATTTCCAATTTTCGGATGAGGTTTTAATTCCCAAAGTGGAATTACTTCCTAGAGTATTGGAGAAAAATTTCTGGCTGAAATTGGTTATAAAACTATTGGCATCGGCAAATTTTTCAGGATTCAAATACAAAACCCCACCCAAAGCATCTGAACCATAAAGCAAGGAAGCTGGCCCTTTGATGACTTCGACACTTTCGATGCCGGCATCATTTAATCCCAAACCGTGTTCATCGCCAAATTGTTGATTTTCGATTCGAACCCCTTGCGAATAGACCAAAACTCGGTTGCCACTCAACCCTCGAATGACGGGTTTTCCAATAGAAGTTCCTGTAGAAATTTGTGAAACTCCCGGAATGGTTGCCAATCCTTCGATTAAAGTGGCAGTTCCTTTTTGTTGCAATTCTTTGATGCTTTCGTGTTCCACTTTCATCATATTTTGCGATTGAATTTTGTTGAAAGCTGTCGAAACTATGACCTCATCCAACACAAAAGGTTTGGTTTTATGAATGGTATCTTGATTTTTTTCTGTGGCTTTTTGTGCCTGAAGAATAGCCGAAAACCCTATGAATAGGGCAATTATGAATTTTTTCATTTGAATGATTTTATTGTTAAATGGAAGTTTAGACCTAACAGGTTTTCAAAACCTGTTAGGTCTATATTTAAAACTAAAATATTTTAAACAATAAAAATCGGTGGAGCTCGAAGTGCAAAAAGGCTTCCTTTGAAGAATTGAGTAATTTCACTGGATTTGAAAAAAGAATATTCAGAGGAAAAGATTGTTTTTTGAAATTCAAAATGATGAATATCTGAAGCTACAAAGTTGCTTATGCTAAAATGACACACGAAACAATGTTCAAAATCGTGATGTTGATGCGTAATTTCGTGGCTTGAAGTGTATTTGTGATGACATTCTTTTTCAGAAAATAGTTTTGCCAAATGCTCATAACTATGCACAAACTGAAACAGCATCGAGAACAATACTGCAACTGCCAGAAAAGCATTTATTATGACAAATTTCTTTTTCATTTGTTGCAAATATAGAAATTGCAAACAAAAAATCCAGCTAACTTTATGATTATTTAAAGTCAACTGAATTTTATTGTTTTTTAAATATTTTACCCACAAGGATAAAAAACTTTTAGAATAAAATATAACCGTAAAACTTAGATTTATAAAAAATCTAAACCACTCCTTGTGCCAACATAGCATCGGCAACTTTTACAAATCCTGCAATGTTGGCTCCTTTTACATAATCCACATAGCCAGACGAGTCTGTGCCATATTTCACACAAGAGGCGTGAATTGCGAGCATAATTCCTTTTAATCTTTCGTCCACTTCTTCAGAGGTCCAATTTAATCTTAAAGAATTTTGAGACATTTCGAGTCCTGAAGTGGCAACTCCACCAGCATTTGATGCTTTTCCGGGAGCGAATAATAATTTGGCTTTTTGAAAAACATGAACAGCTTCGGGCGTTGTGGGCATATTGGCACCTTCTGAAACACAGATACAGCCATTGGCAACCAACATTTTGGCTTCCTCTTCGTTCAATTCATTTTGCGTGGCACAAGGCAAAGCAATATCACATTTTACTTCCCAAGGGCGTTTTCCTGCAAAGTATTTTGCGTTGGGATATTGTTTTAAATAATCACTAATTCTACCTCTCAATACATTTTTTATTTCCATGATGTGGGCTAATTTAGTTGCATCAATCCCATCGGCATCATAAATATACCCAGCAGAATCTGACATTGTAACTACTTTTGCGCCGAGTTGAGTGGCTTTTTCTACGGCATATTGTGCCACGTTTCCAGAACCAGAAACCACCACTGTTTTGCCCGAAAAACTTTCTCCTTTTGTGGTTAGCATACTATTGGCAAAATACACATTTCCGTATCCTGTTGCTTCGGGACGTATTAAAGAACCACCAAATGAAATTCCTTTTCCTGTTAAAACTCCAGTAAATTCATTTCGGAGCCTTTTGTATTGACCAAACATATAACCAACTTCTCTTCCGCCTACACCAATATCTCCTGCAGGAACATCGGTATTGGAACCTATGTGTTTAGATAATTCAGTCATAAAGGCTTGGCAAAAACGCATTACTTCATTATCTGATTTCCCTTTTGGATCAAAATCGGCTCCACCTTTTCCGCCACCCATAGGCAATGTGGTAAGACTGTTTTTAAAGGTTTGCTCGAAAGCAAGAAATTTCAAAATGCTTAAATTTACCGAAGGATGAAACCGAATTCCTCCTTTATAAGGGCCAATGGCTGAATTCATTTGAATCCTGTATCCTCTATTAACTTGGGTTTCGCCTTTATCGTCAATCCAAGCTACCCTAAAAATAATGATACGATCAGACTCGACCATTCTTTCCAAAAGCATTTTGTTTTGGTATTTTTTATTTTCTTCAATAAATGGAATTACGGTTTCGGCAACTTCCATGACAGCTTGCAAAAATTCAGGCTCATTTGGATTTTTTTTGGCAACCGATTCAATGAATGTAGTAATACTTTGTGACATATTTTTTAAATTAATAACGTTTGAGAAAACGTTTTCGTTAGCGTTGACAAATATACATTATATAAGAATAGTTACTAAATTTTTTAATATTTCTTAACCCTTAAGAAGTGTTTTTATAAATTTGGAAACGATTTAATTTGAAATCAAAACTATTGTTATTAAAATACAGAAAACAGTACATTTTGTTTGTATTCTGTTTGTAATTTTTGAATTAAATTTAGATTCATCAACAATTTTATGAAACTTTACAAAAATGAATATAAGGAGTGATTACAAAAATTATTGGATTCCTATCAAACTATAACAAAACTTTATAATTCGTTCTTATATCTTGTTTTGAAACTTTGTAACTTTGCAAATCTTTAAATAAAGAAAATTTTAAACAATTTTAAACAAAAATAATATGTATCCACAAGAAATGGTATTGCCAATGCAAGCTGAATTGACCTCCGTTGGTTTTCAAGATTTACATAGTGCCGAAGCAGTAGATGCTGCTATAAAAGCCGAGGGAACAACATTAGTGGTGGTAAACTCTGTTTGTGGTTGTGCTGCTAGAAATGCTCGACCAGGATCGGCAATGAGTTTAGACAATGCCAAAAAACCAGGTCAATTAATCACCGTTTTTGCAGGTGTCGATAAAGAAGCGGTTGATGCTGCCAGACAACACATGTTCCCTTTTCCTCCTTCTTCGCCAAGTATCGCCTTGTTCAAAGACGGTGAATTGGTTCACATGTTAGAGCGTCACCACATCGAAGGTCGCCCATCCGAATTAATTGCAGACAACTTGAAAGACGCTTTCAACGAGTATTGCTAAATTGCCGTAAAGTTACTAAGAATTTAAGATTTTTAAAGCTTCCAGCCTTTTAAAGCTTCCAGCCTTTTAAAGGCTGGAAGCTTTTTGCTTTTTTAAAAGTTTTACATTATGCAATACAACATTATACAATTCTTACTACTTATGTTATTGTTTTTTTAATAAACTTTTTTAATTTTACCCCATTGTAAACAACTCTTATTATAAAAGTTATGAAATTATTTTTTAAAATATTGGCACTTTCTTTTCTGTTACAAAGTTTTCAATGTACAGACACAATTGATTCTTCTGAAGATATAACTCAATCACAATTAGATACTAAAAAGCAGGAAATTCAGAACTATATTAACAGTTTTAGCTGTTCCGAAAGTGTGGGTTGCGGTTTTATTGCTTTTGGTTCAAAACCTTGTGGTGGTCCTAGAACTTATCTGCTTTTTTCGAATAGTGTTAACTTGACGAAACTGCAAGAAATGGTAAAAAATTATAATGATTTGGACAACCTACATAACATTCAAACCAATGCAATGTCAGATTGTATGTTTGTAATGCCCCCAACCGAAGTGAAATGTGTCAATGGTGTTTGCACCATTATCAACTAAAGATAAATTAAGATTTGCTTTAAAACCACATTTTTTTGTGGTTTTTTTATTTAAAATCTTTCTGAACTTTGAACATTCAATGTGAACTTTGTGGTTAATTTTTCTACTTTTGCACCACTATTTTTCTCAACTTAATTGTTTATAGCATGCAACTGTACAACACTTTAAGCGCAGAAGAGCGAGCCATCATGATTGATGATGCCGGAAAACAGCGACTCACACTGTCCTTCTACGCTTATGCGCATTTACAAAATCCAACCCAATTCAGAAATGAACTTTTTCTTGCTTGGAATCCTCTCGATGTTTTAGGTCGAATTTATGTTGCCAATGAAGGAATTAACGCCCAATTATCGCTTCCGGCAGATCATTTTTATGCCTTTAAAGACACTATCGAAAAATATGATTTCATGAAAGGAATTCGGTTGAATATCGCCGTCGAACACGATGATTATTCTTTTCTGAAACTTACCATAAAAGTCCGCGACAAGATTGTTGCCGATGGATTGGAAGATGAAACTTTCGATGTGACCAATATTGGAATTCATCTCAAAGCCAAGGAATTTAATGAATTATTGGAAGATCCCAACACGATTGTGGTCGATATGCGCAATCATTACGAAAGTGAAATTGGTCATTTTACCAATGCCATAAAACCCGATGTGGACACTTTTAGAGAAAGTTTACCCATTATCGAAAACCAACTTTCGGAACACAAACAAGACAAAAACTTGTTGATGTATTGCACTGGCGGCATTCGATGCGAAAAAGCCAGCGCATACTTCAAACACAAAGGTTTTGAAAACGTCTATCAACTCGAAGGGGGAATTATAGAATACACCCGACAAGTCAAAGCCGAAGGTCTAGAAAGCAAATTTATTGGCAAAAACTTTGTTTTCGACCATCGCTTGGGCGAAAGAATCACCGATGATATTGTCTCGCAATGCCATCAATGCGGAAAACCTTGCGATGTGCATACGAATTGCGTGAACGAAGGTTGCCATTTGCTTTTTATCCAATGTGAGGATTGCAAAACTGCCATGGAAGGTTGTTGTTCCTCGGAATGTGTTGATGTAATTCATCTTTCGGAAGAAGAACAAAAGGAAATTCGTAGAGGTGTTAAAAATGGAAATAAAATTTTCAAAAAAGGAAAATCTGATGTTTTGACTTTTAAGATATAGATTATTTATCCCCACGGTTGAAACCATGGGCAATGGAAAAAAAACAAGCTCAAATAAAAAACAACCATAACCCACGGTTTCAACCGTGAGATGCGAAAAGAAATAACCATAACCCACGGTTTCAACCGTGGGATTAAAAAATTAATATGACAACAACCCATAAAATAGAGCTAATGGCTCCGGCGGGAAACTTCGAGTCACTTCAAGCAGCCATTGACAATAATGCGGATTCGGTTTATTTTGGTGTAGAACAATTGAATATGCGCGCCCGAGCAACGGTAAATTTTACGATGGATGATTTGGCAGCAATTGCCCGACGTTGTGAAACCAAAAAAATTAGAACGTATTTGACTTTAAACACTATTATTTACGATCACGATTTATCGGTCGTAAAAACATTATTGGCCAAAGCCAAAGAAGCTAATATTACCGCAGTAATCGCCTCTGACCAAGCGGTGATTGCCATGGCAAGAGGCATAGGTATGGAAGTTCATATTTCGACCCAATTGAATATTACCAATATCGAAACCATAAAATTCTACAGTTTGTTTGCCGATACGATGGTTTTAAGCCGTGAATTGAGTTTACGTCAAGTGAAAAATATTACTATACAAATCGAAAAAGAACAAATCAAAGGACCAAACGGGAAATTGGTAGAAATAGAAATCTTTGGTCACGGTGCTTTGTGTATGGCGGTTTCTGGAAAATGTTATTTGAGTTTACATTCGGATAATTCATCGGCAAATCGTGGGGCTTGCAAGCAAAATTGCCGCAAAAAATATACGCTTACCGATCAAGAAACAGGTTTTGAAATAGAAGTGGATAACGAATATTTGTTGTCGCCCAAAGATTTGTGCACGCTAGATTTTTTGGATCAAGTGATAGATTCTGGCATTCAAGTTTTGAAAATCGAAGGTCGTGGACGTGCTCCTGAATATGTGGCAACAGTAATCAAAACCTATCGTGAAGCCATAGACAGTTATTATGAAGGTACTTTCTCGAAAGAAAAAGTAGCCGTTTGGATGGAAGCTTTGGGTACGGTTTACAATCGTGGTTTTTGGTCGGGCTATTATTTGGGACAAGAATTGGGCGAATGGAGCGATGTTTCGGGTTCGATGGCGACACAGAAAAAAGTATATGTGGGTAAAGGAACTCATTATTTCCCAAAAGCCGAAATTGGACAATTCAAAATCGAGGCTTATGACATTCAAGTGGGAGATAAAATATTGGTTACAGGTCCAAGTACTGGGGCTCAAGAAATGATAATCGAAGAAATGTTTGTCAATGATACTGCGGCAGAAAAAGCGACCAAAGGAGACGACTGCACCTTCAAATTGCCTTTCAGAATCAGAATGTCCGACAAATTATATAAAATCGTAGAAGTCTAATGGTTATTATAACGCTGCAAAGAGCCAAATGTATTGGATGCAATTATTGTGTGGAGATGGCACCAGTTCAATTTCAAATGTCCAAAAAAGACGGCAAATCGGTATTAATCAAAAGTGTCAATGCCAAAGGTTTTTTTACTTTAAAATCTCCTGACCACTCCATAACCGAAAGTTGCGAATTGGCTGCCAAAGCTTGTCCGGTGAAAATTATTTCGGTGAAGGAAACCTAACAAAAAAGACAGAATTTTACATAAAAAACAGTATCATTTTATGTAAAAGAGGAATTGATGGTTTTTGTTTCAAAACTTGAAAACTTAAACTTGAAACTTGAAACTAAAAATAATATCTTTACAAACTAAACGTTTACAAACTTAAATTGCGTCTATCGCAATACGACATATAAAATTATGGCATGTACAAGTTGTTCAACTTCTGATGGAGGTGCTCCAAAGGGTTGTAAAAATAATGGGACTTGCGGCACCGATAGCTGCAACAAATTAACGGTTTTCGACTGGCTTTCCAATATGAGTTTACCCAATGGCGAAGCTCCTTTTGACTGTGTAGAAGTACGATTCAAAAACGGGCGAAAAGAATTTTATCGCAATACCGAAAAACTCACTTTAAGCATTGGCGACATTGTTGCTACCGAAGCTTCACCAGGACACGACATTGGAATTGTTACAATTACAGGCGAGTTGGTAAAAATCCAAATGAAGAAAAAAGGAGTCAATCATTTGAATACCGATGTCCCTAAAGTTTATCGAAAAGCCTCTCAAAGAGACATAGATATTTGGTCTTTGGCACGAGATAAGGAAGAACCGATGAAGGTTCGGGCGCGTGAATTAGCCATTGCCCAAAAATTGGAAATGAAAATTTCCGATATTGAATTTCAAGGCGATGGGTCCAAAGCTACTTTCTATTATACAGCTAATGACAGAGTCGATTTTAGACTTTTAATTAAAGATTTTGCGAAAGAATTCAGCACCAGAGTCGAGATGAAACAAGTAGGTCTTCGTCAGGAAGCATCTCGTCTGGGAGGCATTGGATCTTGCGGAAGAGAATTGTGTTGTTCCACTTGGCTAACCGATTTTAGAAGCGTCAATACCTCGGCAGCACGTTACCAACAATTGTCCTTGAACCCACAAAAACTGGCTGGTCAATGCGGAAAATTAAAATGCTGTTTGAATTATGAACTCGACACCTATATGGATGCCTTGAAAGGATTTCCAAGTTTTGAAACCAAATTAGTGACCGAAAAAGGAGACGCTATTTGTCAAAAACAAGATATTTTCAAAGGATTGATGTGGTTTGCTTATACCAATGATTTTGCCAATTGGCATACCCTAAAAATCGAGCAAGTCAACGAAATCATCGCCGAAAATAAACTCAAAAACAAAGTAATTTCTCTTGAAGAATATGCCATTGAAATTGTTCAAGAGCCAGAAAAACACTTCAATAACGCTATGGGTCAAGAAAGTTTAACCCGTTTTGACCAACCCAAGAAAAAGAACAAATCAAATAAAAAAAGAAAAAATGGCGATAATTTGATTGTTGCAAATAACAATGGCAATAACAATGGCAATAACAATGGCAATAGCAATGGTAATGGCAATAGCAATGGTAATAGCAATAGCAATGGTAATAAAAATAGAAATGGTAATAACAATAGAAATAGGCAAAATAACAATTTAAAACCTTCAGCTACAAACGAGAATAAACCAGCAATAACAAGAAAACCCATAATTATTACTAGAAATGAGAATAAGGAATAACGCATTACTTATTATAATCGTGATTCTCTTTTTTTCTTGTGACAAAAAAAGGGTTTTTGACGAATATAAATCAGTAGGAAGAGCTTGGCACAAAGACAGTATTGTATCATTTAATTTACCCGAATTAGACTCGACAAAACGATACAATCTTTTTGTAACTTTGAGAGACAATAACGATTACCCCTTCAATAATATATTTTTGATTGTGGCTTTAGAAATGCCAAATGGTTTTACAAAAGTAGATACGCTAGAGTATCAAATGGCGAATCCTGATGGTTCACTGATGGGGGATGGTTTTTCGGATTTAAAAGAAAACAAACTTTTTTATAAAGAAAAAGTACGATTTAGAGGAAAATACAAAGTGAATGTCAAACAAGCGGTTAGAGAAAACGGCAAAGTTCCAGGAATTATAAAATTAGACGGAATTACAGAAGTGGGTTTTAGAATAGAAAACTTAGATTAAAAACTAATTATGGCAATTCAAAAAAACAATATTCAGACAAAAAATATCGAAAAGGACATTAACTACTACAAAAAGAAATTTTGGAAAATTTTCTTTTATGGACTAGGAGGCATATTATTATTTTTCTTATTTGCCTCTTGGGGACTATTTGGTTCGATGCCTTCATTTGAGGATTTAGAAAATCCAGATTCTAATTTAGCGACTGAAATTATTTCATCAGACGGAGTGATTTTGGGAAAATATTTCGAAAAAAACAGGTCGCAATTAAAATATTCCGACTTGCCAAAAAACCTTGTCGATGCGCTGGTAGCAACCGAAGATGTGCGTTTTTACGAACATTCAGGAATAGACGGCAGAGGAACTTTAAGAGCTGTTTTCAGTTTAGGAACAAGCGGAGGAGCAAGTACCTTAACGCAACAATTGGCCAAACAATTATTCCACGGCGAAGGCTCCAAATTTCTGCCTTTTAGAATTGTCCAAAAAATGAAAGAATGGATTATCGCCATTAGATTGGAACGACAATATACAAAAAACGAAATCATCGCCATGTATTGCAACGTCTATGATTTTGGAAATTATTCGGTTGGAGTGAGTTCGGCAGCGCAAACTTATTTTTCAAAAGCACCCAAAGATTTAACCATTGACGAATCGGCAATATTAGTTGGAATGTTTAAAAATTCAGGTTTGTACAATCCTGTCAAAAATCCGCAAGGCGTTAAAAACCGTAGAAATGTGGTGCTTTCGCAAATGGAAAAAGAGGGGATTATTACCGAAGGACAAAAAGAAAAATTGCAAGCTTTACCAATCTCCTTAAAATTCAAACTCGAAAGTCACCGCGAAGGAACGGCCACCTATTTCAGAGAATATTTGCGTGATTATATGAAAAAATGGATGGAAGAAAACAAAAAACCCGATGGGTCGGATTATAACATCTACAAAGATGGCTTGAAAATCTACACCACCATCGATTCCAGAATGCAATTGCACGCCGAAGAAGCCGTTGAAAAACACATGGCAAACTTGCAAGAGCAATTTTTCGATGAATCCAAAAACAATAAAAATGCTCCATTTGTAAACATTTCGAAAGCCGAAACCGACCGCATCATGAATCAGGCTATGAAAGCCTCCTATCGTTGGACTGTAATGGCAGAAATGGAGAAATCCGAAGAGGAAATCATAGCTTCTTTCAGCAAAAAAACCAAAATGAAAGTCTTCACTTGGAAAGGCGAAAGAGATACCATTATGACTCCTTTTGATTCCATCCGATATTACAAACACTTTCTGCAATCGGGTTTGATGGCTATGGAACCTCAAACAGGTAGCATCAAAGCTTGGGTTGGCGGTATTAATTACAAATATTTTCAGTATGATCACGTTGGTCAAGGTGCAAGACAAGTAGGTTCAACATTCAAACCGTTTGTCTATGCAACCGCTATCGAACAATTGGGAATGTCACCTTGCGATACTATTCTCGACGGACCATTTATGATTCGAAAAGGACGTCATCACGTGACCGAAGATTGGGAACCAAGAAATTCCAATAATTCCTATCGAGGTATGGTCTCCTTGAAACAAGGATTGGCAAATTCTATCAACACCATTTCGGCAAAATTGATTGATAAAACAGGCCCAGAAGCCGTTGTCGAATTAACTCATAAATTAGGCGTAAAATCGGATATTCCTGCACAACCCTCTATTGCATTAGGTGCAGTAGATATTACTGTGGAAGAAATGGTTGCTGCCTACGGAACTTTTGCCAACCAAGGCGTTTACGTAAAACCACAATTCATTAGCCGAATCGAAGATAAAAGTGGCGTAGTCATCTACGAACCCATCCCTGAATCACACGATGTATTGAATAAAGACATTGCTTTTGCCGTAATCAAATTGCTCGAAGGCGTTACCGAAACTGGTTCAGGAGTACGATTAAGAACACAAGGTGGAGGTAGCGGAGACAACCGCTGGACTGGTTATCCATATATGTTTACCAACCCCATTGCCGGAAAAACCGGAACCACACAAAATCAGTCCGATGGTTGGTTTATGGGAATGGTACCTAACCTAGTTACTGGAGTTTGGGTAGGTTGCGAAGACCGTTCAGCACGTTTCAAAAGTTTGACTTATGGTCAAGGAGCTACAGCAGCCTTGCCCGTCTGGGGCTATTTTATGAAACTTTGTTACGAAGATGAAAACCTAAAAGTGTCCAAAGAACCCTTTGACAGACCTTCCAATCTTTCTATAAAAGTAGATTGTTACACCCGTCCTGCAGTTGCAAAAGACACCACGGTTGTAGAACAAGAAATTGAGGAATTCGGGTTGTAAAAGTCATTGCGTAATCTTTAAAGCTTCCAGCCTTTAGCTTGCAGCCTTTTGAAGGCTGGAAGCTTTAAATAAAAATCAAGATGATCAACAAAAAAGTAAATAACGTACAAGAAGCACTCCAAGGAATCGAAAACGGAATGACCTTAATCTTGGGTGGTTTCGGATTGTGTGGCATTCCCGAAAACGCTATTGCCGAACTCGTCAAAAAAGAAACGACCAATCTTACCTGTATTTCCAACAATGCCGGAGTAGATGATTTTGGATTGGGATTACTTTTGCAAAAACACCAAATCAAAAAAATGATTTCTTCTTATGTGGGAGAAAATGCCGAATTCGAACGCCAAATGCTTTCTGGCGAACTCGAAGTAGAACTCATCCCGCAAGGCACTTTAGCCGAACGTTGTCGTGCGGCCCAAACCGGAATTCCCGCTTTTTTCACACCGTCAGGTTTCGGAACCGAAGTTGCCATTGGCAAAGAAACCCGAGAATTTAACGGAAAAATGCATGTAATGGAACTCGCTTTCAAAGCTGATTTTTCGATTGTAAAAGCATGGAAAGGCGACACAGCAGGAAACCTCATCTTCAAAGGAACCGCCCGAAATTTCAATCCTTGTATGGCTGGTGCCGCAAAAATCACCATCGCCGAAGTCGAAGAATTAGTCGAAGCAGGAACCCTCGACCCCAACCAAATTCATACTCCGGGAATCTTCGTGCAACGCATTTTTCAAGGCGAGAAATATGAGAAAAGGATTGAGAAGAGAACTGTGAGGGGAAAATAGTGATCAGTTTTCAGTCGCAGTTTTCAGTTCGAGAAAGAAAATAGATTTTAGAATAAAGAATATAGACTTCTCAAAATGGACAACCAAGATGTAAAAATACTGTTCAAATTCTTTAGTAATGTATTAGATGAGTGGACAGTAGAAACAATGTGGGCTACAACAATTAATGCAGAAAAAGGTTTGTACAAACTAGACAATATTCCTTTTTATGCCTCAGTATCTTGTGACGATATCGTATTTGCTGAATATGACCAAGACGAAGAAAGATTAACTTATAGAAAAACCATTGAACATTCAGGAAATTCAACAATACAAGTTGTTGTAGTAAACGAAGAAATTCCAGCAAATGATTTACGGGAAATTTTCAATAATTTTGGTTGTGAATCTGAAAAATTTAATGAAGGTTATTTTGTAATTGAAATTCCAGCAAAAGTAGATTACACACCAATTAGACAAAAGCTTATCGAACTTGAAAATGAAAATATAATTTTCTATAGCGAACCTAATTTGTCAAGTAATCATTATTACGAATAAGAATAATATAAAAACTTAATAATTCTTAATTTCTCTTAATGGTTTAAAAAAACATCTATGCTAACAAAAGAACAAATCGCCAAACGAATAGCCCAAGAAGTCAAAGATAAATACTTTGTCAACCTCGGTATTGGTATTCCAACTCTTGTAGCCAATTATATCCCAAAAGGAATTGAAGTGGAATTTCAGAGTGAAAACGGCGTTCTCGGAATGGGCCCTTTCCCTTTTGAAGGTGAAGAAGACGCTGATTTAATCAACGCAGGAAAGCAAACCATCACGACTTTAGCAGGCGCTTCTTTCTTCGATTCCGCAATGAGTTTCGGAATGATTCGCGGACAACACGTCGATTTGACGATTTTGGGCGCGATGGAAGTGGCCGAAAACGGCGATATTGCTAACTGGAAAATCCCCGGAAAAATGGTCAAAGGAATGGGTGGTGCAATGGATTTGGTTGCCTCTGCCGAAAATATTATCGTGGCAATGATGCACGTTAATAAAGCAGGCGAAAGCAAAATTCTTAAAAAATGTACACTTCCTTTAACAGGCGTTGGCTGCGTAAAAAAAGTCGTAACCGAATTGGCTGTTATGGAAATCACTCCACGAGGTTTTAAACTCTTGGAACGCGCACCAGGCGTTTCTGTTCAACACATCATAGCCTCCACCGAAGCCACTTTAATCATCGAAGGAGAAATTCTAGAAATGGTAATTGATTGATAAAGTGTTTTATGTAGATTTTATTGTATAAAGAATTTATAATATACCAATTGTGATTTTTTTTAAAACTATGGCTCAAAAAACAAGGAGAGCTCATCTTAAAAAGATGAACTCTCCTTGTTTATAAAGCACAATCTGCGTTTACAAAGAATTGTAGGTTTCAGGGTTTTTATTAACAACTACAACCTGTACAATACTGTTGTTTTTATAATTAACCTCTTTTGTAACATTGGCACTTTCAAAATACTGCCATTTACCATGTTTTTTACCATCCTTATAATATGCAATTGCTTGAACATTTCCTTCTTCAGAGTAAGAAACCCATTTACCTTCTAATTTTCCGTCTAGAAAATTTCCAACTTGTTTTACATTGCCATTTTCATAGTAATATGTTGCTTTAACTTGGTCATCTAGGTTTTCTAATTTTGGTTTATCTTGTGAAAACATAACAGCAGAAACCATCATCATCGAAATTAAAATCATCTTTTTCATAATACATTTGTTTTTTTAATTAATAATTACGTAACAAATATATACATTAATTTACAATAACAATGCTTTTTCTTAACAATTTAGTAACATTGGGAAAAATTTATGTAATTTGCTAACAATAAATACTAAATATAGCTTTATTACCCTCAACTGTGGGACTTTTTTTTGTTTAATTTTAGACCATAATTATAACATTCCAAACTTTGAAAACTATAGAACTCACTACAATCGAAGAAATGCTGGAACAAATAGCAATAATCCGTTATTTATATCCCAATATTTCTGAAGAAAAATACAAGACATTTCTCGAAACTATGATTCCACACAATTACATTCAGGTTGCGATTTTTGAAAACGAAGTCTGTGTTGGGCTCACAGGTTTGTGGTATGGTATCAAACTTTGGTCTGGAAAATATATGGAAATAGACAATTTTATTGTTCATCCCGAACACCGTTCGAAAGGAATCGGCAAAATGCTAACCGATTATGTCAACCAAAAAGCAACCGATTTGGACTGCACGATGATTGTGCTTGATGCTTACACCCAAAATTTTACCGCACATCGTTTCTATTACAATCAAGGTTATTATCCCAGAGGGTTTCATTTTGTAAAAACCTTAAACGAAGACGGATTGACATAACTCTCAAGAACAAACTATTTAGATTGAAATAATAAATGCAGAATTAAACCAAAGAATTGGTTATTTTTGCCATATAAAAATTAATAGCCAAACCCTTGGGATTATATAAAAATCTTTTCAAACAAACTGCCATTTACGGACTCGCAACGGTTTTGCCGAGAATGTTGAGTTTCTTATTGGTAAAATTATATACCGGAAAATTGCCAACATCTGATTATGGGGAAGTATCAATCCTGTTTTCTTGGATGGTTTTTTTCAACGTGGTTTTGTCCTACGGAATGGAAACGGCCTTCTTTCGCTTCTATAATTCCGAAAAAGAAAAACAAAACGTTATTGCCACTTCCACAATTTCCATATTTTGGTCCACCATTTTCTTTCTTTTTGGAGCTTTAATTTTTAGAAATTCTTTAGCCGCTTATGCTAATGTTGAGGTTCAATATATTACTTATTCTATTTGGATTTTAGCTTTAGATGCCTTGGTCATTATTCCATTTTCAAAACTGCGAGCCAATCAACGACCTATGAAATTCACCGCAATCAAGACGGGCAATGTAATGGTCAATGTGATTTTAAATGTTTTCTTTTTGGTCTATTTGCCCCAATTAGCCGAAGCTAATCCAAATTCCTTCATCGATAATTTATATGTCGAACATTCCGAAATAGCCTATATTTTCATTGCCAATTTGTTGGCGAGTTTGCTAACATTGGTCGTGCTTTCGCCAAATTACCTCAACCTAGATCGAAAATTTGATGTTGTTCTTTGGAAAAAAATGATGAAATACGGTTTGCCCATTCTTATTGCAGGGGTCGCTTTTGCAGTCAACGAACATTTCGATAAAATACTTTTAGGATACTGGCTTCAAGAAAACATTGCCAAATCCGAAGTTGGAATTTATTCAGCCTGTTACAAACTTGGATTGTTTATGGTGTTGTTTGCCACAGCCTTCCGTTTGGGCATCGAACCCTTCTTTTTCAGTCATTCTAGTAGCGAGAATGCACCACAAACTTATGCCGTAATTACCAAATATTTCGTGATTTTGGGTTCCTTGATTTTATTGGGCGTTATCGTTTTTGCCGATGTTTTAAAGTTCCTGCTAATCGACAATGAATCCTATTGGCAAGCGATGAAAGTCGTACCTCTAATTATTTTGGCTAATTTTTTTCTCGGAATTTACAACAATCTTTCCGTTTGGTACAAACTCACCGATAAAACCCACATTGGCGCCTATATTTCAATTGTTGGAGCCATACTCACTTTGGGTCTCAACTATCTTTTAATTCCAAAATACAGCTATTATGGCTCGGCGATTGCCACCATTGCGGCCTACGGAAGTATGATGGTCATTTCATACATCCTCGGAAATAAATATTACCCAATTCCTTATGATATGGAGAAAATTAGCGGATATTTAGGATTGTCCATCCTGTTTTCTGTGATTTCATTCTACGGATTCAGAGAAAATTATTTCGTTGGAATTCCATTATTAATTGCATTTATGTATTTTGTCTATCATAATGAAAAAGAAACTATAAATAAAATGCTAAGCCGAAAATGATTTGAAGCCAATCGCGCTGTCCGTTACAAGCTTTTTCATAAATTTGGTTTTTTTCAAGTCCTAAAAGGAGCTTCCTATGGTCGCTCTTTTAGTCCAGAAAAAAATACAAATTTATTTCAAAAGGCTTTTCACTACCATCACGGCTAAAAACCCAGAACATAATAAATAGAGTTCATATAATGACCATCAAAATCATCAACAAATCACAACACGATTTGCCCAATTATGAAACCATAGCCTCGGCAGGAATGGATTTACGAGCTAATCTAACCGAATCCATCAGCTTGAAACCATTAGAAAGAACCATCGTAAAAACAGGTCTTTTCATCGAATTACCCTTAGGTTATGAAGCCCAAGTGCGACCAAGAAGTGGCTTAGCAGCCAAAAAAGGAATCACCGTTCTCAATTCACCCGGAACTGTCGATGCCGATTATCGCGGAGAAATTGGCGTGATTTTAGTCAATTTATCCAATGAAGTTTTCGTTATCGAAAATGGAGAACGCATTGCCCAACTCATCATCGCAAAACACGAAAGAGCTGATTGGATTGAAGTTCAGGAATTATCCGAAACCTCACGTGGGGAGGGAGGATTTGGGAGTACTGGGGTAAATTAATTCCTGCGAAGGCAGGAATCTTCTGGATTGATTTTTGTAGCATTTAAAAACAGATTCCTGCCTTTGCAGGAATAACGTAGAACTAAAAACAGATTCCTGCCTTTGCAGGAATAACGTAGAACTAAAAACAGATTCCTGCCTTTGCAGGAATAACGTAGAACTAAAAACAGATTCCTGCCTTCGCAGGAATAACGTAGAACTAAAAACAGATTCCTGCCTTCGCAGGAATAACGTAGAACTAAAAACAGATTCCTGCCTTCGCAGGAATAACGTAGAACTAAAAACAGATTCCTGCCTTTGCAGGAATAACGTAGAACTAAAAACAGATTCCTGCCTTTGCAGGAATAAAGAAGAAAATGAAATTATGGTATATCTATATAATGTCAAATAAACATAAAGGAGTAATTTATGTTGGAGTTACTGATAATTTAATGGAAAGAGTCAAAGAGCATAAATTAAAAGTTTATCCAAATTCATTTACTGCAAAATATAATTGTGATAAGTTAATTTATTTTGAAGAATGGGATAATGGTTTAGAAGCCACAATTAGAGAAAAGCAATTGAAAAAGTGGAAAAGAGATTGGAAAGTAAATTTAATTGAAGGTATGAATCCAACTTGGATGGATATTAGTTTAAATTGGAATTTCGATTTCAGTAAAATAAGAGGAAAATAATTATTAACCAAGATACCCGCATTCGCAGGTATGTAAAAGATACCCGCATTCGCGGGCAGTAAGTATGAAAATAATAGTACCAATGGCTGGACGTGGTTCCCGTTTAAGACCACACACCTTAACAATCCCAAAACCCTTAATTCCAATTGCTGGAAAACCCATCGTACATAGATTGGTCGAGGATATTGCAGGCGTTTTAAATCAAGATATTGAAGAAATTGCCTTTATCATTCACGAAAGTTTTGGCAAAAAAGTAGAAGAAGATTTAATCGCCATTGCCGAAAAATTGGGTTCAAAAGGAACTATTTATTACCAAAATGAAGCCTTGGGAACTGGTCACGCCATTATGTGTGCCAAAGATTCCCTGAGCGGACCAGCCGTGATTGCGTATGCTGACACCTTGATTCGTGCCGATTTCGATTTGGATCAAAATGCCGATAGCGTTATTTGGGTAAAAAAAGTAGATCAACCAGAAGCTTTTGGCGTGGTCAATTTAAACGCAGCCAATCAAATTATTGAATTGGTCGAAAAACCGGCGACATTTGTATCCGACCTTGCCGTCATCGGAATTTACTATTTCAAAGATGTTGCCGTTTTGAAAAACGAATTGCAATATGTTTTGGATAACAATATCATCAACGGTGGCGAATACCAAATCAATGATGGAATCAAGCAAATGATGGCAAAGGGTATGGTTTTTGTGCCTGGAGAAGTCGCCGAATGGATGGATTGCGGAAACAAGGACGTTACGGTGGAAACCAATTCCAGAATGTTAGGATTTTTGCATAATGACGGAGAACATTTGGTGGATTATGATGTGAAATTGGAGAATTCAACCATCATTCCGCCTTGTTATATTGGGAAAGATGTGATTTTAATTAACGCAACAGTTGGTCCCAATGTCTCTTTAGGAAATGGATGTCACGTTGTCGATAGTTCCATAAAAAACAGTTTGGTGCAAACGCATTCACATATTAAAAATGCTAATCTTGACAATGCGATGATAGGCAGTCACGTTAGTTTTGATGGTAAGTTCACGAACATTAGTATTGGCGATTATTCGGTGTTGGAGTAATATCCTGTGATTAATTGTTTTCAATAGCCTCCAGCTTTAGCTGGAGGGGTAATTTATAAAATAAAAAAAGATTTTAAAATGAAAAGCAATCAATTAGAATTTGTGGTTTTTATATTAAATAAATTTGCATCGGCGAGTAAACTTCCAGTTTCGGAAGTGTATCAGCGTTTGGATAGTTTACATATAATAGATGATTATATCATAAAGCATTATGAGGTGCTGCACACTGTTGGGGAGAATTATCTGATAGAAGATTTAAACGAAATGCTTACACAAAAATCGATACAAAAATGAAACTCTACCACGGCTCAAACCAAGAAATAATAAAGCCTGATATTGCATTTTCAAAAAAATTTTTAGATTTTGGAAAAGGTTTTTATTTAACTTCATTCCAAGAGCAAGCAGAGAAATGGGCCTTGCGAAAAGCAGCAAGACTTGGCGGAAATCCAACTATAAATGTTTATAATTTACCTGAAAATTTCAGCGACTATAAAGTTTGTAGTTTTGAAACAGAAAACGAACTTTGGTTAGATTTTGTATGTAAATGCCGAAAAGGGGAGGAAATAAACCAACAATTTGATATAGTTATGGGAAGGGTTGCCAATGACGATATTTTTAAAACCATCGATATGTATTTTAAAAATTTATGGACTAAAGAAAAGGTTTTGTTAGAATTAAGGTATTATCAAGAGAACAATCAAATATGCATTATAAATCAGCAATTAATAGAGAAAGAACTTATATTTATAAAATCTTATACCGTTTAATATGACAAGTGAAATGGCACAAAATTTAGAAGATATTTATGTTCAGTCTTTGGAAATAAATATGATTGAATATTTAGCGGCAAGATTGCAAATTGATAATAGAGAGGCGTTGACTATTTATTATACCAGTAAAATTTGTAAACAAATTCACGATGGTATTTATGATATTCAGTACTTAGATTACAAATATTTGGTAGAAGATTTAATTGAAAATGAAATAGAAAAAAAGCATTAGAAAAGGATTTCCAAACACTAAAGAATAAATAAAACACTTAAAGAAACAAAAAACACGAAAAGCTTCCAAAAGGATTTGTTCCGCACTTAAATTTTGCGCCTTCTTCGTAGACTTTGTGGTTAAACAAACAATGAAAAAAATGGTTTCCTTCTTTTTATTCTTGGTTTTGCTTTGCAATTCACTGTCGCTATTGGCACAAACCGAACCAGAATCTATTGTGCCTGAAACCGACAAATTTCAAGATTATTTTTATGAATCCTTGAAACAAAAAGGAATCGAAAATTATGACAAAGCCATTACAGAATTGGAAGAATGTTTGAAATTAAAACCTAATGATGCCACAGTTTATTCTGAAATGGGGAAGAATTATTTTGGTCTCAAAAACTACGAACAAAGCTATTCTTCTTATGAAAAAGCCACACAAATAGACCCAAAAAACAAATGGTTTTGGGTAGGAATGTACGAGGTAAGTTACCAAACCAAGAGTTACAACCAAGCCATTATCGCAGTCAATAAATTGATTGAATTTGACCAAGTTTACAAAGAAGATATGGTCGAGCTTTATATGAACACGCAACAATTTGACAAAGCACTCGTTCTCATCAATGAGTTGAACGACAAAGTTGGAAAGTCTAACAGAAGAGAGTTGTATAAAACACAAATTCTGGCACAAGGGAAATTTCAAAATGCTGAATTAAATAATTTAATGGTTCAAATTAAATTGAATCCAAAAGAAGAATCTAACTATGTTGCTTTAATAAAGATATATTCAGAGAATAATGAAAATGAAAAAGCAGCCGAAATTACTAAAAAATTAGCAACAGAAATTCCAGATTCAGATTGGGTAAAAATAGGATTATTCAAATTTTATTTAGACAAAAACGAAGCCCAAAAAGGGATAAATGCAATGAACGCGGTTTTGGCAAACCAAAATATAGATGATAGAATAAAACACCGACTGCTGAATGAGTTTCTGATTTTTGTCGATAAAAACCCACAGTATTCCCCAGATTTGGAGAAAGCAATTACTTATTTTGATAATGATACATCTGAAAATATCAGCAAAGAAATAGGAAAATTTTATCACAGCAAAAAGCAATGGGACAAAGCCATAATGTATTTAGAAAAGGCAATAAAAAATAATTTGAACGAAGATATTGAAACCAATTTGCTTTTGCTTCAGTCGTATATCGAAACCAAACAATATGAAATTGCTGCCAAAAAAGCGACAACTTTGGTAGAAATTTATCCAACGCAACCTCAGTTTTATTACTTTTCAGGTTTGGCAAACAATCAGTTGAAACGATTTAGCAACGCCAAAATAATGCTGGAAATGGGACTGGATTATGTAGTTGATGATATTAAATTAGAATTAAATTTCAATCTACAATTGGGCGAAGCTTACAATGGTTTGGGCGATTTGAAGAAAAAAGAACTGTATTTTGCTAAAGCCAATCAATTATTAAAAGCCAAAAAATGACCTATAGAATGAATAGATTTTCAAAAAATGTGAAATGCCTTTTTTTGGTTAGCTTCATCAGTGCATTGGCATTAGTTTCGTGTAAATCGAAAACAGCAGTGGTCGATTTGTCGAAAAATGAAAACTTAAAAAAGGTAAATAATATCATAGAAAACTACTACAACAATAAAAATGAATTTTCGACATTATATATAAAAGCAAGTGTTCAATATACTACCGAAAAACAAAATCAAAACGTTACCGCCGAAATTAAACTTAAAAAAGACGAGCAGATATTAGTAAGCATTCGGTTTTTGGGAATCACGATGGCAAAAGCTTCGATTACACCCACCCAAGTAAGCTATTACGAAAAAATAAAAGGCACTTATTATGAAGGCGATTTTAGTGCTTTAAGCCAATTGTTGGGAACCGATTTAGACTTCAATAAAGTGCAAAATATGTTGTTAGGAAGAGCAATTGATAATTTAAAAGAAGGAAAATATACAGAAACATTCGACAATCTAGTGTATAGATTAGATGAAAAATCAGATGAGAATACAAAAAAATCGTTCTATATTGACGGAAATAATTTCACGATAAACAAACAGGAAATTACCCAAACCAAAGAGCAGAGAATGATTCAGGTGGTGTATTCCAACAAAAAAGAATTCAAAGAAATGACTTTGCCATTGACCCTAAATATCGACAGTTACCAAAAGAAAGGAAAGACCGAAATCAATTTAGAATACAACAATGTAAGTTTTAATGAAGAACTTTCTTTTCCTTACAGTGTTCCAAATGATTACAAAAGAATTATAATTAAGTAAATTTGCACAAACCTATTTTAATATGTCAAAATTTCTCCTAAGCCTGATTTTAATTTGTATGACTTCAATGATGTGGAGTCAAGAAACCCAACAAGAAAAATTAGAACAACGAAAAGCCCAAATTCAACAAGAAATTAATGAAAATGAAAAGTTGTTGCAGTCGGTTAAGAAAAAAGAAAAATCGGCAGTAAGCGTTGTTATTGTTCAAGCTAATAAAATAAAGCTCAAAGAAAAACTGATTAATACCACCGAAAGACAAGCCAAGTTGTTGAGCAATGATATTTATATCAATCAATTGCAAATCAATAAATTGAATAGGGAACTCAAAATCCTGAAAGAAGATTATGCCAAAATGATTGTGAAGTCATACAAAAGTCGATCGGAACAAAGTCGTGCAATGTTTATATTATCGTCTGAGAGTTTTTTGCAAGCCTATAAAAGAGCGCAGTATATGAAACAATATACAGGTTTCAGAAAAATGCAAGGCGACGAAATTAAATCAAAATCTGACCAACTTACAGTTTATAACGAAAAATTGGGCGTTCAAAAATCGGCCAAACAAAAACTAATTATTGAAAATGAAAAAGAAAGATTGGCTTTATTAAAAGTAAAGCAAGAACAGGAAAAACTACTCAAATCTATTAAAAAAGATAAAAGTAAAATTGCCGCCGACATCAAGAAAAAACAGCAAGAAGCAAGAGCCATCGACCGTCAAATTGATCGTATAATTCGCGAAGCCATTGCCGAAGCCAATAGAAAAGCAGCCTTAGAAAAAGCGATGAAAAAAGCAGAAGCCGAAGCAAAAGAGGGTGATACCAAAGAAGAAATAAAAACACGAGCAAGAGCCATTGTCTCGGCAGCACCAGCAGTGTCTTCGGCCAAAATTGTATTGACACCCGAAGAAAAAATACTAGCCGATAATTTCAAAGCCAACAAAGGAAAACTGCCTTGGCCAGTAGAAAAGGGCTTTGTTTCTTTGCCCTTTGGCGATCAACAACATCCGCAGTTTCCATCATTAAGAGTCCACAATAGTGGTGTAGAAATTACCACCGATCAAGGGGCTTCAGCAAGAGCGGTTTTTGCGGGCGAAGTAACCAGTGTTATGGTGCTGTCGCCAGTAAACAAAGCGGTAATGATACAACACGGAGATTATTTTACAGTTTATCAAAATTTGAGTTCTGTAAATGTGGGTAAAGGAGATAAAGTTAGCATCAAGCAAAGCATAGGAAAAGTAAGAACCAATGGCGAAACCGGAAGAACAGTTTTAAAGTTTACTATTTCGCAGAATACAACTTATAACAATCCTGCTAGTTGGTTGTATAATATGTAAGTTGTTGGATATTAAACCAATAAAAACAAAATGGAAATACACAAAAAGCTAAAACTAATTATTTCATCTCTAACTATTTTCATTAGCTTAATGGGATTTGGACAAGAAAAAGATGTTAATTCAGAAATTAGAAAAGATTTTACAGATTACTTTAATCTGATTTCCGAAAAAAAGATAGATAGTGCTTTGGATTATTCAAATCCAAAATTATTTGAATTAATTCCACGCGATGAAATGAAAAGTTTAATGGAGGCAGTTTATAAAATGCCAAATATTGAATATAAAACTGGGAATCTGACATTCTTAA
>Ga0316612_1000025_pt1 | contig 58464 bp, 41 predicted proteins | sample MIS2016226_MG_FD_207676 | JGI IMG/M metagenome (GOLD analysis project Ga0316612, IMG submission 207676) | Microbial mat bacterial communities from Middle Island sinkhole, Lake Huron, Michigan, United States - MIS.2016.226 | ecosystem: Environmental > Aquatic > Freshwater > Lake > Sediment... | reverse complement strand
TTAAAGTTACGGCGGGGGAAGTTCGGGCTACGGTGGCCACACAACCTGCGGCCATTGGCTATGTGGGGTTTGGCCATGACAATGGGGACGATCTTCTAATTTTAGCCATTGATGAGGTTTGGCCCACTCAAAAGACGGTTGCGGAGGGGAAGTATAAGCTTAAACGCCCGTTATCACTCCTGCTGGGTTCTCTCAGCCACCCCTTAGCTCAGACCTTTGTTGCTTTTGCGTTGAGTGTTAAGGGCCAAGAACTTATTGCTGAGGATGGTTGGCTGGCGTTGACCAATACAGAAATCAGTAGCCCCTAAAGAGGATTACTTCTGTTTGCGAAGAGGCTTCTGCCTATTTTAGGTAGAATCAAGACCAAAGAGGAAAGAAAGTTATGCAGAAACTGACAGTTCTTCTTACCGTGCTGGTTCTACTTAGCGCTTGGGGAAAGCCCATTGCCACAGCGCAGGGAATGACCACCAACGTGATCAATGGTGGGAATCTTCGCACCGAACCTCGGCTCGCGCCTGAAACGATCCTGGGGCAAGTTTGTCCTGGGGATCAGGTAGAGGTGCTAACGCAACAACAAGCCTTGGGGGCCTTATGGTATCGGGTTCGCATAACGAACACGGTGCTTGATTGCCACCCAAAACGGGTTCCGCTTAACAGTGAAGGGTGGCTTAGTAGCTCCTTGCTTGCTCCGCCCCAACTTGGAACCCCAAGCAGCTTGCCCAGCCCAAACCCAACTGCGCCTTCTTCAAGCCCAACCCCAACTGCGCCTTCTTCTCCCGCTTCGCTCCTGAGTGTGATTCAGCGGGGAAGTTTGCGGACTGAGATAGTCCTCACGCCGAAAACCGTTATTGGTGAAGTTTGTCCGGGCGGGATTGTAGAGCTAATGGGCCAACAACAAGCCTTGGGCGAGTTATGGTATCGGGTTCGCTTGACTAAAATGGGGCCCGCCTGCGCTGACAAAGGGGCATTGCTTGGCAAGGAAGGGTGGCTTAATAGCGCCTTAGTTGGCCCCTTCCAAACTCCAACCCCAACCAGAGTTTTGCCCAGCCCAACTGCGACTTCAGCGGCCCTTTCGCCAGCAGGCGCTACCGCTTCCCCGATGCCAAGGCCAATCCCAACCGCGACTTCAGCGGCCCTTTCGCCAGCAGGCGCTATCGCGGCGGGGGATTCCCCCCCAGCGTCTTCTAGCATCTTCCTAGACATGTTAACTGTACTTGTTGTTGGACTTTGTGTTGGTCCACCTTTATTGCTTTTTTTTATAGCTTTTGTAATGATTTTCGCTGTTAACCCTTATATAGAAAGAAAGAAGAAACTGTTTGAATTAGAGAGCAAAATCCCTGGAAAACCGCTTCCTGAAGGCGAGGTATTAACTACAGCCGAAGCATCTATGTTGATAGATCTGAATCTGAATTATTCTGACGAACTTGTCAAGCTGGCTCTAAAGGAATTGCTCCTTCAACAGATGCTTGAGCTACGGACTGAAGAACATATTCATTCTTCTTATAGTTTTCTTGATAGATTATTTGGAGACGAACGAATCCGATGCCGATTTTCTTATTTTCTTCAAACAACTCCTGGTGCTTTGGAACGGCTACCAAGGGAGAGTCCTTTGTACAGTGTTCTAAAAGCATTAGCTGACTACGGTGAGAATTACCACGGTGGTGAGCTTGTCTTTTCTCAGAAGACGAGAAAACGGTATTTAACTTTAGAGGAAATCCTAATAATGTACATCAAAAAGATAAGGACATTGATAGCTGCTGACCACTCCGTGGTAGTAGAAAATGTTGTTTTCGATGAGGATGAGATGGAATTCAGTGTGATAATGATAGGTGGAGGAGAAGACGGATTACCCCCCGAAGGAGTAGCACTACAAAAGCTTTGGGACGATCTCTCTAATTTTAAAAACCACATTCGCAACCATTTAGTGAATCGCGGCTTGTTGGAAGAATGGGAATATGAACCTAACCAGTGGTTTGGTAAACTGGGGTTTAAGCTTGTTAAGAAAACACATTACAAACAGACGCAGTCTGGCGAAGCCGTAAGCCTGCGGTTGAAAGCACAGCTGGACCAAGCCCGGTTTATTCCGCAGCTTTTGGAAAACAACCCAGCCCAAGCGACTGAATTGATCCTTAGTTTAGGCAACCATCTTCTTCTCGTAAACGAACTCAAACCACATTATACCCGTTTAGCAAGCAGCTTGCACAACCAGCAATATAGCATCCTGAAGACATTTGATAAGATACTTGTCAATATTTCGATCCCTCCCCCGCCCAGTGATGATTAGTGGGCGACAAGGGGGGATGAGGGAGACGCTTGGGGGCAATGGAGGCGATGGCGGCGATTGAGAGATTTTTTGGCTGACTGGTGTAGGCTAGAATCAAGACCAAAGAGGAAAGAAAGTCATGAAGAAACTGACAGTTCTTATTACCATGTTGGTTCTCCTTAGCGCTTGGGGAAAGCCCATTGCCACAGCACAGGGAATGACCACCAACGTGATCAATGGGGGGAATCTTCGCACCGAGCCTCGGCTCGCGCCTGAAACGATCCTGGGGCAAGTTTGTCCTGGGGATCAAGTGGAGGTGCTAACGCAACAACAAGCCTTGGGGGCCTTGTGGTATCGGGTTCGCATAACGAACACGGTGCTTGATTGCCACCCAAAACGGGTTCCGCTTAACAGTGAAGGGTGGCTTAGTAGCTCCTTGCTTGCTCCGCCCCAACTTGGAACCCCAAGCAGCTTGCCCAGCCCAAACCCAACTGCGCCTTCTTCAAGCCCAACCCCAACTGCGCCTTCTTCCCCCGCTTCGTTTCTGAGTGTGATTCAGCGGGGGAATCTGCGGACTGAGATAGTCCTCACGCCGAAAACCGTTATCGGTAAGGTTTGTCCGGGCGGGATTGTAGAGCTAATGGGCCAACAACAAGCCTTGGGCGAGTTATGGTATCGGGTTCGCTTGACTAAAATGGGGCCCGCCTGCGCTGATCAAGAATCAATGACCCTTGGTAAGGAAGGGTGGCTTAATAGCACCTTAGTTGGCCCCTTCCAAACTCCAACCCCAACCGCGACTTCATCCCAAATCCCAACCCCAACCGCGACTTCAGATGCGCTTTTGCGAGCAGACGCGAAAGGCTTGCTCGTTCACTACTCTTTTGATCGGCCCAGCCCAAGCAGGGAAGCTCCTCGATGATAGCGAAATGGGGAATGATGCTAGAGCCGTAGGCGATCCCCAGTATGTTGCATACGGGCACTTTGGCGGAGCTTATGCCTTTAGCCAAGGCAATTATTTTGCGGCGGCCCAAAACCCAACAGCAGGGCTTGCGGCCTTTACCGTTGCGCTCTGGTTCAAGACCGATGACCCCCTGAAGAACTACAAACTGGCCAGTGCGGCTACTTGGAATGGTGGCCCAGGGTCGGGGTGGGTGATCGGGACTCACTATCCTGAGTTATGGAGCGAGGATGGGGCTTCAATCAAATTAGATGGCTGCGATTTTGGCAGTCTTAGGCTCTTCAAGGCCAAGGAGTGGAATCATCTTGTACTAACTTATGATAGTTCCAAGCTCAAGGGCTATATCAACGGGCAGTTGGTGCGCGATTGCGGGAATTCGGGCCAACCCCTAGGGAGTGGCACAAAACTGAACGTAGGGTCTTGGAATGGGTTTCCCTTTGTGGGCCTCCTTGACGATTTCAGAATCTATAATCGGGCAATCTCCACCGAGGAAGTAGGGCAGTTAGGGGACTTTGCGCCCCTTTCCCAACCTAACCGCGATCTTGCTCCTACCGCGACTTCAGCGACGCTTTTGCCAGCAGGAGCTACCGCTGCGGGGGATTCCCGCCCAGCGTCTTCTACCTTTCAAGCCGTGTGGAAGAGTGATCTATGTGATAAATTCTTTTTGATTTTCTTCTGGTTTCTTGTTTTTTCGCTTTTTAATAAGGCTCCTCTGCTATTCCTTAGTAGAATCTTTCTTGGAGTTGAATGGAACATAAGGAAGATAATTTTTGAATTAGGGAGCAAACCCGGCAAATCGCTTCCTGAAGTCCAGGGATTAACTACAGCCGAAGCATTTATGTTGTTAGACGACAACAAAAACAAAACAGCCGAAGCATTTTCGTTGTTAGACGACAACAAAAACAAGTTTGGTAAAAATACGGAAGCCTTTGCGCTAACGCTAAAGGAGTTGCTCATCCAACGGGTGCTTGAGCTACAGATTGAAGAAGAAGCGCCGCAATTGGGGAACTCTTCGGCCTTTCCCCAAACTAAGCCAAATCCTATTTCCACGATTGACCTTACTAAGCCAAATCCTATTTCCACGATTGACCTTTCGTCAGCAATAACTACCGGCTTGATCGTTCACTATCCTTTTAGTCATCCAACCCAAGCAGGGAAGCTCCTTGATGAAAGCGGAATGGGGAATGATGCTAGAGCCGTAGGCAAGCCCCAGTATGTCGCAGACGAGTCCTTTCGCTTTGGCGGAGCTTATGCCTTGTCGGGCAGCTATTTTGCAGCGGCCCAAAACCCAACAGCAGGGCTTGCGGCCTTTACCGTTGCGCTCTGGTTCAAGACCGATGACCCCCTGAAGAACTACAAACTGGCCAGTGCGGCCACCTGGAATAATGGCTCAGGGTCGGGGTGGGTGATCGGGACTCACTATCCTGAGTTATGGAGCGAGGATGGGGCTTCGATCAAATTAGATGACGGCGATTTTGGCAGCCATAGGCTTTTCAAGGCCAATGAGTGGAATCATGTTGTGCTAACTTATGACAGTTCCAAGCCCAGTCTAAAAGGCTATATCAATGGGCAGTTGGTACTCGATAGTAGGAGTTCGGGCCTACCCATAGGGAATGGCACCCAACTGAAAGTAGGGGCCTGGATGGGTTTCCCCTTTGTGGGCCTGATCAAAGATTTCAGAATCTATAACCAGGCGATCTCCGCCGAGGAAGTAGGGCAATTGATCGGCAACAACCCTATAATCCGCAAAAGTATTCGCTTGGCTCCGGAGGCTTTACAACAGCTATCAAGTTCTAGTCCTTTGTACAAAATTCTAACCCTATTGGCTAACTGTGGCGCACGGGAGTCAGGTTTAACGCTGAAACAAATGGAGAGCAAAGCCCAAGAAATGTTTAAGGTGGAGAATCTCTACGAGTTTCAAGAAGTCCATATTATGGTAACTTTAGTAGAACGTGGCTTATTGGAAAGGTGCGAAGTAAAAGATCTATGGTCTTATCGCTCATACAAAATTTACAAATTTACGCAGTCCGGCAAAGCTGTAAGTCAGCAGTTGAAAGCGCAGCTGGACCAAGCCCGGCTCATTCCGCAGCTTTTGGAAAACAACCCAGCCCAAGCGACTGAATTGATCTTTAGTCTAGGCAACCTTCTTCTTCTCGTAAACGAACTCAAACCACATTATGCCCGTTTAGCAACCATCTTGCACGACCAGCAATATAGCATCCTGGAGACATTTGATAGGATGATGGTCGATTTTTTCCTCCTCTACGAGGGGGGATGCAGGACGGAGCGGGGACGATGGGGAAAGAAGAATTGGATCGGTGATCTTTTTATTCTTCTGCTTCTGCTTGTTATTTTCCTTTTAAGATCGTATAGCGGCAATAGTCTGGCTGCTGTTACTGTGTATACTGTTGTCATTTTTAAAGGTATAGGGTTGATCCGGTTGTTGTTATCTCATCTGCTATCGTCATCTTCAGATTGATTACTAGCAGGCGACAAGGGGGGAAGAGGGAGACGCTTGGGGGCGATGGCGGCGATTGAGAGATTTCTTGGCTGCCGTAAAAAAGAGCTAAGAAAAGGGGTTGAAGGCTGGCCCTAACCAACTCAGGTTAGGGCTAGAGGACTGGAAGGAGGTTAAGGGCTAGTTTGAGAGAGAAATGGGCTTTTCCGAGGTCCCATGGGCCGAGCGACTCTCGGTAAATTCGGATTTTTCCCGCCCATTCTCTGTGGTGCTGTGTTTATTCAGCACAATCTTTAGCGTTGCCAATAAGCCACTTAGTTCTTCGGCTTTGGGCACAAAAGCATTAAAACCCCGAACCTCGAATTCCCCTGGTTTGCGCTCGCGCCGCGCCGTAAAGGCTATAATCGGGCAATTGATCCCCAGGGCCCGCAGTTCGCGGAGTGTGGCTATCCCATCCATCCCCGCCATCACAATATCCAAGACAATCGCATCGGGCCGATTGGCAACCGCAACTTCAAGGGCCTCTTCGCCACTTCCCACCGATTGTACTACATAGCGCCCCGCATGGCGCAGGACAAGTTCGGTCTTTAAGCGCGTCGTATAGACATCATCTACCACGAGTATTTTAGTCATGAGATAATTACCTCGTTTCTTAGTTTATTCAAGCTCTATAAGCGCTACAAATGAGAATTATCTACAGTAAACAAACTAATTAGCCTCAAAAGCATGTTGCTCAATTAAAAAGAGAGCCTTTTTTTCAGCTGAAAAAAAGATCAGTCCCTTTGCCCAAGTATACCACAAAAAGGATTGCAGGGCAGGGTTCATTTTGTTAAGAAAAGGTTAAACCTTTCGGGCGGGTTTGGTTTGCTTTTTATTTAGGAAAATGGTACTCTTTTAGAGGAGGGGAATGTGTAGGAGAAAAACTAAAGTAGCTCCCACACTTACTCCAACTTATACCTTTTGGGGCAATCTTACCCTCAAACCCGCAGCGGAGAGTTTCAAACAAGGATGGTATGAGGCCCAAATGAAAGAAATCAGGCCCCTGAAAGAACTCTGGAACGAAATCAAAAATGACCAACTTTGACCGCCTGCTCAATTTGTACGAAACTGGCTCCCTTCCCTGGGATCAGCCCATGCCACCGCCCGAAGTAATTGCGCTTGTTGCGACGCTCCCTGTTGGCCGAGCGCTTGACTTAGGCTGTGGTTTGGGCCGCGCCGCCCTTTATTTGGCTAGTTTGGGCTGGCAAGTAGATGGCGTTGATTTTATTCCCCAAGCCCTTGTTGAAGCTAAAGCGCGAGCCAGCGCCGCGGGGCTGACCGCCAAAATCTGTTTTCACCAAGGCGCGGTGACTCAACTCGACTTTTTGCACGGCCCCTACGACTTTGTTTTAGATGTTGGCTGCGCTCATGGCCTCGCCCCCCATGAATTGAAGACTTATCACCGCGAATTGTATCGTTTACTCAAACCTGGTGCAATCTATCTGCTTTTTGCTCACCTAAACGCCGCAGAAAATGAAGCAGAACCGCAACGCTGGCTGGATGAAACTCATTTGAAGCAGGTTTTTGCTGAAGGTTTCAGGCTTGAACGCGAAGAATACGGCCAAACCCAAGTAAATGATCAAGCTCCGTGGCGTTCGGCCTGGTTTTGGTTTAAGCGCATTACTGAATAACACTTGGCTGCTGGCGGAGCATGGGCTTCTAGCCTGTGTCAAACAGGAAATCAAACTGTTGAGCAAATGTTCGGTTGAGGAGCGAGCAATGCGCTGGGCAAAGCGCCATTGGCTTGCGATAGTGAATAGTTTTGTGTTACTCTATGGAGGCTTGCCCTGGCTCGCGCCGCTCCTCACGGCCTTTGGCCACCCTAAGCTGGGGCATTTGCTCTTTGCTCTTTACACGCCCCTTTGTCATCAAAAGCCTGCGCGGGCCTTTTTCATTTTGGGCCAGCAGGTTGCTTTTTGCCACCGCGAAGCGGCCATGTACACCTTTCTCTTCATTGGTGGGCTAATCTTTGGGCCATTTCGGCGGTTAATTCAACCGCTTTCCCTTCGCAAAACAGGTTTCTTACTCTTCCCAATGTTCTTGGATGGTCTAACCCACCTTTTTGATGACTTTTTCCCCACTTTAGGGCTGCGCGGCGGCGGCGATGCCATTGGAACGGTCAACTGGGAGCTTCGCATGTTGACGGGGCTGCTTTTTGCGATAGCGGTTTGCTGGGGGATTTATCCTCGTTTGGAACATGATTTTGCGGATTAAACCTGATTAAGCAAAGAAAGTTGAGGTCAAAAGTGTTAAAGCAAGCTAAAACCCCAAAAAGAGAGGGATTCTTTCGTCTTTTTCTTGCAATTGGGCTTTTGTTTGTTAGCTTGAGTTTAATAGCCTGTGGGGAAACAACGCCGAAAGTCGCAGAAAAAACCGCTCTTCGTATTCCAAATACAGTTGCGCTTGAGAGCAAACTGTTAGATCGCAGTGCAAAAGCGAAACGAGGCTCTATGGCTCCCGACTTTTCCTACACTTTCGCCGATGGCACGAAGCAGAAACTGAGCGATTGGCGGGGCAAAAAGGTCTTGCTCAATTTTTGGGCGACTTGGTGTCCGCCTTGCAAAGCCGAAATGCCTGATATTCAGGCAGCGGCGGAAAGCTTGAAGCGTGAAGGCTTGATTGTGCTGGCCGTGAATGGAAGCAATGAAGGCGTGGAAGAAATTGCCCCTTTTGCTCAAGCAAATACTTTAACCTTCCCCTTGATCGCCGATCTTGCTGGTGATTTAACCGAATTCTATCAAGTACCTGGCTTGCCCACATCTTTTTTTATTGATAGCAATGGGATAATTTATGCTACAAAAGTCGGGAGCGTAGATTTCGCGCTGATCAAACAGCTTCTGACAGAAATGAAATAGCTCTATTTCAAAGTTACTGCATAAATGAAACCTTACCACCGCTATGAAATGCTTTTTCTTGGAATGCTTTTGCTCTTTACCCTGATTTTCCTCGGCATTCCTGGTCTTCCACTCCACTGGAAACTCTACACCTTAGTTCATGGCATAGTTGCCCATGAGCATAATGTCTTTTTAGCCGACAAACCGCTGCCGCTTTGCGCCCGCAACCTCGGTCTTTACACGAGCTTTTTGCTGACCATGCTCTTTCTGGGGTTTTCTAAGCGTCGCTTGGCGGGGAAACCTTCGCCAAAAACCATAAGTTTGTTACTCTTTAGCTTCTTTAGCGCAATGACTTTTGATGGTTTTAATTCAATGTTTGCTCAGATCGGTTGGCCGCAGCTCTATGAACCGCGTAATAGCCTTCGCATAATCACAGGAATTGGCGCAGGGATCGCTTTTGCCGTAGCCATTTTTTTCATGTTTAACTGGGCTTTGCGAAAAGAGCTTGACCAAGAGCAATTTGTTTTAAGCAATTGGCAAGATTTAGGCAAAATCTTCTTGTTAAACAGTCTAATTCTAGGGATTGTCTATGGAAAGATTACATTTCTCTATTGGCCGCTTGCGATTTTTAGCGTTTTAGGCATTACAGGAATGCTCTTTTCGGCCTTTCTCTTGACGAGCAGCCTCTTTCTGGGCTATTCCCGTTCTATCACCAATTTTAGAGAGCTTGCTCGCCCCGCGACTTTTGCGCTCCTGCTGACGCTAGGGTTGGTTGTGGGAACAGCATTACTGCGCTTTTAAGGCCCCAAAACGCTAAGGCTGCGTAAGTTCGAGCCGATAATTTGCTAATTCAGTGGTATAAGGGGTAGCTCCTGTGATGATTAAAGTTCCTTTTTCGCCATTTTGCAGTTCTGCTGTAACTTTTCCTTCCTCATCAGGCGTTAAAGACTCAATTTTTAATGAGCCATTCAATCTTTTTCGCAGCAAACGAATTTGCCAAAGCTGCGGCAAAACTCCCTTCACGCGCAAAAACCCTCCAGCTTGCCATTCTTCGGGGCCTTTTTCGACATCATCTGTATAGCCAAGCTCTGGAATCTCAAGATCATCGAGCAATAAACCAGGCGCATCAAAGCCTTCATCATTGATTTGCCAGAAACGCACGAGGATTTGTTGCCCAACGTAAGGCGATAAATCCATTTTTTCGGTAAGCCATTGTCCTCGAATCCCGGCCTCGGTTTTTTTCCCTGGCGCACCACTAACCCCATTCAAGCCATTTCCATAATTTGCATCTTGAGGATTAGCATTCGTCGTGGTTTGGCCGCGCAAAGTTTCCCAATTAGCTCCGTTATCGGTTGAAATCGTTACAAAAGCATAGTCGTAATCTTTTTCTAACTCATACCAAGTTGCAAATTGCAAAGTTGCGCTTTTCAAACCAAAGAGATTAAAGGCTCGCGTAAGGGTTCCAACACTATTATCATTGCGGCCACTCCACCAAGCATATTGCCCATGGGGCAATGCGCCAACAAGATTGACAGTTAAGCCACCCGTAAACGAAAGATTCAAAGGGCCCATTGGTAAATCAAAATAAGCTGTGCCAAACTGCGCGATATTAGCCTTATTTTCGCCCAAATTTAGCTCTGTGGGCGTAATTTTCTGTCCTGGCTGAGGAACAGCAAAGGCTTCACGGCCTTCGCCCGCCTCGTAGCTGTACCGCCCAGCAGCAATTTCAGGGTCATTGAGAAGATTCGCTATCGCCCAAGCGCTATAGAGATCGCCGAAATCTTTAAGATCAGGATGTTTTTTCTGGACAATTTCAACAAAAGCCTGCAAATCGTTACCTGCATCAGCCCTAATTAAAGGTTTCAAACCTTGCTTATCAGCGTAATGAGCATAGAAATAGCGGAGAAAGAGATTTGCGGCTCCATAATGTGGCCCAGAAATCCCTGGCTCACTGGCCCAACTTGTTAATTGCGTATTAGGATTGCTAAGATAGCTGTTTGTAAAGTTATTCCCGCCAAAACCATTGAGGTCTTCAGAAAGAGTTGCACAACCTTCATTGAACCAAGTCGCGCTGCGCCGTTGCTCATTCCAATGAATCATGTGCTGAAATTCGTGGGCCAGAATATCGAGATAGGCTCTATCATTCAATTTAAGTGAGCCAGTGTTCATATAGAACATTTCATGTTCATTACTAAAGCGATTCACCTTCTTTGGCACAGAATCTCGTGAAGAAAAGTAACCAATCACGCCCCCCCCAATTTTGGTTGTGTTCAGAATCACAATGCGAGAGTCGCCATCCACGCCAGGTTGCCATTCTGACCCAAAAAGGCTGCGCGTGCGCGAATAGATTTGAGTTTCAAAATGGTTAGCCGCCTCTTCCAAAGCGGTTTGATCAACCTGAGATCCCTTTTCAGCATAGATTAAAACATACGGCCCCAGATAGCGCAACTCAGCAGTTACAGAATAATTGCGCTCATCGCTCATATTCGTGACCCAGAAATCTTTAGTTTCACCTTTTTCGAGGTTTAAGGGTGTGGTTCGCGCCACGGGCGAAACATCTTTTTGATTAGCCAACAACCGTGCTAAGGCCACGCGGTCATGCGGCAAACGCTTCGAAGCCGCAAAGATTGAAAGTTCATCAGTCTTTGAAGCTGCTGAAATAGGATTGTTACTCGCTTTTGTTGGGGAAGGTGTAGATTCTGCTTGATCAGAATATTCTTTGTACGTTGAGGAAGGTGAACAAGCAGTTAAGAAGCTAAAGAGCAGAAGAGAGATGCTAAAGAAGAGGATGAGGCAACGCAAGTTGCCCCCACGAACTGGCCAACGAGTAAGCAGGGGCATTGGTTGCATTGCAAACTACCTTTGTGCGTTCTTATTTCACCAGGGAACGATAGAGATCAAGCGTTTTCTGGGCAATCGCGGTCCAACTAAAGTAATCTTCGGCGCGTTTGCGGCCATTTTTGCCAAACTTTTGGCGCAAATCTGCGTTCAAAGCTACCTGATTGATCGCCGTCGCTAAGTCGTGAGCGAATTTGGCAGGATCAACAGGTTCAAATGTCCCTTCTTTGAGCTTGAGATCAACCAGTAAACCCGTTTCGCCAGGGACAACAACTTCGGGAATGCCGCCAATCGCTGAGGCTACAACAGCTGTTTCGCAGGCCATTGCCTCTAAATTGATGATTCCAAAGGGTTCATAGACCGAAGGACAACAGAAAACCGCCGCGTGGGAATAGAATTGAATGACATCTTCGCGGGCCAACATCTCTTGAATCCAGATTATGCCTTCGCGCTCCGCGCTGACCGCCGCTACGCCTTCCGCCATTTCACGGCCAATTTCAGGTGTGTCAGGCGCTCCCGCACATAAAACAACTTGCAAAGAAGGATCAATCTCTTTAATCGCATTGACCAGATGAATGATTCCCTTTTGGCGCGTGATTCGACCTACGAAAAGCACGAAAGGCCGATCTGGATTGACTCCATACCGCACTAAAACATTGGTCTTCGGGTCTTTGCGATATTGCCCTAAGTCAATGCCATTGTGAATCACATGAACTTTCGCAGGGTCAATCGCAAAAAAGCGCAAAATATCATTCCGCGTCTCTTGCGAAACCGCAATGACCGCATCAGCAGCCTCGATTGAGGTCTTTTCCATCCAACAACTCAAATGATACCCTGCGCCCAATTGCTCCACTTTCCACGGTCTAAGGGGTTCAAGAGAGTGCGTTGTCAAGACAAAAGGGACATTCCAAAGTTTCTTAGCCAAAAAGCCTGCCATATCGGTATACCAAGTATGGCAATGAACAATGTCGGCATCAAAATTGTCTTTAGCCATCGCCAGACTGCGCGAAAAAGCTCCCAAAGCTCCCGTAAAACGCGGATCAGTGTTCTGATTCAGTTCGGCCCACGCCTGGTAGCCCTTGACGCGCAACGCCCCCTGCTGAACGTCCTGGTCGCCAAAACAGCGCACTTCCACGGGCAACAAGCGGGCTAATTCCCGACTGAGATATTCGACATGCACGCCAGCCCCACCGTAGACATTCGGCGGATACTCGTTAGAGAAAAGCGCAACTTTCTTCAATTCTGGCATATCTTGCTCCTGTAAATCGTTTAATGAAGCGATTAAACGCCTGGCCAAGCCTATTATAACATAGTCTTCCAGCGAAAAAGCGACCAAAAACAGCACTTTTGTATCTCTTTCTTCGTCGCCCTTGGGCAAAATATCCTAATTTTGAGCCACAAAGTTTAGACTTTATTGCTCTTGCAGAAACCAGCGATTCCGTTTAAGATTTAACAACTCGCGTTTGCCCAATTCCCAGGCCTGGCAAGGCAAATTGAGTTTAGGATGTAGAACGCTTATCGCGTAAACAGTAAGAAAACTAAGGCTTTCCCTAGATTTTGAATCCTAGAAAGGTAGCGAACAAATTTTATGACTCTGAACGCAAAAGGGGTCCTCGATTTAATCAAAGAAAAAGATATCCAGATGGTGGATATGCGCTTCATCGACCTTCCAGGGACATGGCAACATGTGACTATTCCCTCCCCAATGGTCGGTGAAGATGAATTTGTTGATGGGTTTGGCTTTGATGGTTCATCAATTCGCGGTTTTCAGGCGATCAACGAAAGCGATATGTTGATTATTCCTGATGCCAGCACTGCATTTGTTGATCCAACCTTAGAAGTTCCAACCATGGTCATCATTTGCGATATTTTTGACCCCATTTCCCATGAGCCATATTCCCGTGACCCGCGCTATATTGCCAAAAAAGCCGAGGCCTATCTCAAGCAAACGGGAATTGCGGATACAAGCTACTGGGGGCCAGAACCTGAATTTTTCATGTTTAATGATGTCCGTTATGAATCGGGCACAAATTCTTCTTCCTATGCGGTAGATAGCGTTGAAGGTTGGTGGAATAGCGGCAAAGGTGATTGGGGCCCCAACTATGGGCGGCAGATTCAGCCTAAGCACGGCTATTATCCCGTCCCGCCTTCTGATACGCAGCAAGATGTCCGGAGCAAAATTGCGCTGGCGCTAATGAGCGTGGGAATTAAGGTTGAGTTGCATCACCACGAAGTTGCTACCGCTGGGCAAGCTGAAATTGGGATTCGCTTTGATACCTTGACACGGATGGCTGATAATGCCGTTATTCACAAATATCTGGTCAAGCAGGTGGCGCAGCAAAATGGGCTTACGGCGACTTTTATGCCCAAACCGCTTTTTGGGGATAATGGCAGTGGCATGCACGTCCACCAAAGCCTCTGGAAAGATGGCGATAATCTCTTCTTTGATGAATTGAATTACGCGATGCTTTCAGATGTCGCTAAATATTACATTGGGGGCTTGCTGAAACACGCTCCTGCGCTGTTGGCTTTAGCGGCTCCGACCACGAATTCCTATCGCCGTTTAGTGCCAGGCTTCGAGGCTCCTGTCAACCTGGTCTACTCGCAACGCAACCGCTCGGCGGCCTGTCGGATCCCAATGTATTCCAATAGCCCCAAAGCCAAACGGGTTGAGTTCCGCTGCCCCGACCCGACCTGCAACCCTTATCTCACTTTTGCCGCGCTGCTAATGGCAGGCTTGGATGGCATTCAGAACAAGATCGACCCAGGTGCGCCATTGGATAAAGACCTCTTTGAACTGCCTCGCCACGAATTGGCTAAGATTCGGTCTGTGCCAGGCTCGCTCGCCGAAGCCCTCAATGCGCTGGAGAACGATTACCAATTCCTCCTCAAAGGTAACGTTTTCACGCCTGACTTGCTTGAGACTTGGATTGATTACAAGCGGCAGCACGAGGTTATCCCGATGCAATTGCGCCCAACCCCGTATGAGTTTGTCCTCTACTACGACGCTTAATCGGCGCTAAAGCTAACTAAGAACGGTGTTCGCAGCAATTCAAGCTGTGAACACCGTTTTGATTTTCGCTGATTAAAGGTAATCCGCAAAATTATATTGAATATAGGAAGAAAAGATGGACAAAGTTGATTTCAAAAAAGAACTCAAGCACTTGTATGCACCCAAAAAAGGTTTTGAAATCGTTGCTGTGCCAGCGTTGAATTTTCTGATGCTGGATGGACATGGCGATCCGAATAACAACCCAGCTTATCAAGAGGTGGTAGAAACGCTCTATGCGATGGCGTATGCGCTCAAGTTCGCGGTCAAAAAACAGAGCGTAGATTATGTCGTGATGCCCCTGGAGGGGTTGTGGTGGGTGGAGAACATGGCTGAATTTAGCCTAGAAGCCAAAGATCAGTGGAATTGGACAATGCTGATTATGCAGCCAGAACAGGTGACGGCGGAATTGGTCGAGCAGGTCAGGGAAGACGTAGCCCGCAAAAAGAATCTGCCAGCGTTGGCTCGTTTGCGCTTTGAGCCATATCACGAAGGTCTAGCGGCCCAAATTAGCTACTTTGGGGCTTATGCCAACGAAGGCCCAACCATTGCTGGGCTTCACACCTTCATTGCAGAGAACGGTTATGCGCTGCGCGGCAAACACCACGAAATTTACCTGAGTGACCCGCGCAAAACTGCACCAGAAAAGTTGAAAACTGTTATCCGCCAGCCGATTAAAAAAGCATGATTCTGCTGAAACCCTTCTCTGCGACCTTGTGGAATCAACGGCTTTAGCCGTTGCCGAGTAGCCAGCGCCTTCCAAGAAGAGAGGCAGCTGGGGCTTTTACATGGTAGCCAAGGGTGGGTTTTGGCAGACATCATTCTTGCCAATGCCGAGGCTCATCCAATGTGATCGCACATTGAATCTTACCTTGCACGCTTCCTATGATACCTCCTTTCAATTCTTTAACCATCCAGGCATTCGCATTCTCGATTGGTATTGCATAAGGCGACTCATAGCCAAGTTTCCCCGCTGGCTTGAAACCAAACTTAGGATAATAATCGGGATGCCCAAGCACAAAAACCAACTCAAAACCTAAAGCTGTGAGTTGCTTTAATCCCTCATTGATTAATAATCCGCCAATACCTCTGCCTTGATGTTCTTTTGCCACTGCCAATGGAGCCAATATCTGTGCCGAAATACACGAATCATTGGGTAGTCGTATTGCAGTGAACAGGATATGACCAACGATTTGCTCATCTACTTCTGCTGCAAAGGAGAAGCGCGGCTCGGCTGTCTTGTCCTTGAGTAGAGCAGTAACGAGATCAACGATCTCTGCCCCCTGTTCTTTGCCGAAAGCGTCTCTATGGACATCAAGAATTTCGGCGTGGTCTGAGTCTGTGGCACATCTGATTTCTACCATTTGATTCTCACTTGGTTGAGCAGGTCAGGGAAAACGTAGCTCGCAAAAAGAATCTGCCAGCGTTGGCTCGTTTGCGATTTGAGCCATATCACGAAGGTCTAGCGACCCAAATTAGCTACTTTGGGGCTTATGCCAACGACGGCCCAACCATTGCTGGGCTGCACACTTTCATTGCAGAGAACGGTTATGCGCTGCGCGGCAAACACCACGAAATTTATCTGGGCGACCCTCGTAAAACTGCACCAGAAAAGTTGAAAACTATTATCCGCCAGCCGATTAAAAAAGCATGATTCTGCTGAAACCCTTCTCTGCGACCTTGTGGAATCAACGGCTTTAGCCGTTGCCGAGTAGCCAGCGGCTTCCAAGAAGAGAGGCAGCTGGGGCTGTTGCATGGCAGCCAAATGTGATGTCCGCTAGTCACTTTGTTTAGCGCAAGCTGCGGCCCCCGCTTGAAACCCCGCTTCCAGCGCTTTGCGATTCAGTTGCTGAAAACGGCTGGGGACACTTTCCAAAGTCGCTTTGATAATGGCTTCTTTGGAAACGGGGTGGGCGATGGCAATCAAAGCTCCCAGCATAACGATGTTTGTAACGACGGTATTACCCAAACTTTCTGCAATCTTCGTGGCCTGAACCTTGTAAATCGGCTGATCTATTGTATAATCAGATACTAAATCGGGTTCAATAATCACGATCCCACTTTTTTTGATCCCACTTTTATACTTTGTAAAGGCTTCTTGCGACATCGCCACCAAAATATCGGCTGCAACCACACAGGGATAGCCAATTGGCTGATCAGAAATGACAACTTCAGCTTTAGCAGCTCCGCCTCGCGCTTCTGGCCCATACGATTGCGTTTGATTCGCAATTAAATTGTCGTGAACCGCTGCGGCTTTGCCCAAAATCAGCGCTGCCGTGATGACTCCCTGCCCCCCAAACCCACAGAAGCGAATCTCTTGCCTCATACAAGCACCTTTTCCTGCGCCATTTGCTCAATTTTCACTGGTTTAACCTGAACGCGCTCCACAAGAGTCTTCCATTGTTCGGTAAAGCTGCTGCGCTCGGTATCCTGGAAAACGCCAATTTTTACTTTGTCTTTCAAGGCTATTTGTTCAGCTTCGCTCCCAAACCTCATCGTTCGCTCATATTCTTCGATCAAAATCACGTGATCTTTGTACCATTGCCAGCTATCTTCGAGGTTTCGCAACTTATTTCGCCGCCCATAAGCGGTTGGGCAAGGTGCAAGCATCTCTATTAGCGCAAAACCTTTTTTACTAATGCCCTGTTCAATAGATTTTATTGGTTGATAAGGATAAGTTACGGGCCAGCGAGCGACATAAGGCGCACCAATCGCTTTGGCCAATTCACTTACATCAAGGGGATATTCAATATTTCCATAAGGCGTTGTGGTTGAGATACTTCCCAAAGGAGTTGTCGGCGCGGCTTGTCCGCCAGTCATGCCATAAGTATAGTTATTGACCAAAATAACGGTAACATCGATGTTGCGCCGAATCGCATGAAGCAAATGATTGCCCCCAATCCCACTTCCATCACCATCGCCCGTGAAGATAATCACGGTTAAATCAGGATTAGCAGCTTTGACACCTGTGGCAAACGCTAAGGCTCGCCCATGAGTGGTATGTAAACCATCGGCTTGAACATAGCCAGTTAAACGGGAAGAGCAACCAATCCCAGATACAAAGACAGTCTTATCAAGATCGAGGTTAAGCTCATCCATTGCCCACAGAGTATAATTCAAAACATTCCCTATCCCACAGCCATCACAGAAAATAGTTGGGAACATCTCTTTGCGGAGAAACTTTTTGCGTAATTCCTCTGCTTTTTTCATAGTTGCAATCCTTCTAAAACCTTGAGAATCTCTGCTGGCGTATGTAAGTCACCACCGATTTTAGGTAAAAGCTGGACAGCACATCGCCCAGCCACCGCTTCTTTGATTGGATGCACCATTTGCCCCAAATTCATTTCAGGAACCACGATAACGCGCACTTTTGTTGCCCAAAGCGCAATAAGCTCTTCTGGGAAGGGCCAAATCGTTATCAAACGCAATAGCCCAACTTTGATTCCCTGTTTCCGCGCTTCCTCAACTGCATCCAAACAGGTTCCCGCAGCAATTCCATACGCAATAAGCGCAATATTGCAATCATCAGCATAAAATTCTTCGCTAAACGTCATTTCTGCTTGATTGTGCAAGATTTTATTAGCTAAACGCTCGACAAGCTGGGTATGAATTTGGGCACTGGTGGTGCGGGGCAGGCCTTGCTCATTATGGGTCAGACCAGTAACATAAGTATGATAACCTGTGCCAAAAGGCGCAAAATCAGGAACAAGGCTTTGACTATTTGCTTTGAAAGGCTGATATTCTTCAGGGGAAACTGTTGTTAGCGGACGATTGAGAATTTCAATCTCATCTTCTTCAGGGATAATCACTCTGGAGCGCATGTGCCCAAGTTCACCATCAATAAAAAGTAAGACTGGGGTTCGGAACTTTTCGGCCAAATTGAAGGCTGTGATTGTCAAGAGCATACTCTCTTGCACTGAAGCGGGGCAAAGCATAATGATTTCGTGATCACCGTGGGTTCCCCACCGCGCTTGCATCATATCACCATAAGCGCCAAGCGTCGGTTGACCCGTTGAAGGCCCTGATCTTTGCACATTTACGATGACACATGGTGTTTCGCTGATGATTCCATAGCCCAAATTCTCTTGCATTAGCGAGAAACCAGGGCCTGAAGTCGCGGTCATCGTCTTCACGCCTGTCCAGCTTGCGCCAATAATTGCCCCAATACTAGCAATTTCATCTTCCATTTGAATGTAGCAGCCACCGATTTTGGGCAAAAGCTCTGACATTTCTTCGGCGATTTCAGTTGCAGGCGTAATGGGATAACCTGCAAAAAAGGTGCAGCCAGCGAGGAGGGCCCCATACGCACAAGCCGTATCTCCCTGAATAAATTGAATTTTAGGCCCCAATACCTGTCGAATCAGATCATATTCTAGCGGTTTAACCTTAAATTTCTGTCTGGTCATCGTTTCACAACCATTTCTTCCTCAACTGTAACCGCAAAATCGGGGCAGACCAATTCGCATAAGCGACAGCCATTGCAAATGTTTTCGTCAGTCATTTCTGGCGGATGAATGCCACGTTTATTGAGGCGCTCTGCTAATTTAAGGGCTTTGGTGGGGCAATAAAGAATGCACAAATTGCATCCTTTGCACCAATTCTCATCAATAATGACACAAAACATTGAACACTCCTTAGATAACAATGTCAAGATGGCGATCTAAGGCTTCTTTACCACGATATTCAGGCAGAATCTTCGGGGCAGTACGTTTTGTTTCAATCTGAGCTTGTTGAAGCAGCTGTTTATGCTCATCCAAATGAGCTAAAGTTAGCTTTCCTATTGTCGTTTCCTTCGCATAACGCGCTGCTGCAATGCCTGCCCGCATCCCAAAAACATTAAAATCAAGCAAAGAATTGCCCATTAAACGGTTTTTTCCGTGAATGCCCCCTGCGACTTCCCCCGCCGCGAAGAGACCTGGCAGACTTGTCGCTCCATTTACGTCAATCACAACTCCGCCATTTTGATAATGCAAAGTTGGAAAAACGAGGATTGGGTCTTGAGTCATATCTATGCCAAAGCGTTGATACATGCGCCACATTGCAGGTAAAGCATCTTGAATTGTACCTTTGCCGTGAATCAGATCAACCATTGGCGAATCAAGCCAAACCCCCTCTAGTCCAGTGGGAGTTATAACTCCTCTTTTTCGTTCAGAACACTCACGGATAAAAGCTGAAGCCTCAACATCACGCGGTTCAAGCGGATAAACAAACATTTCACCATCAATATTGATAGGAGTTGCGCCCAAACCCCGCACTTTTTCAGTGATTAGCAACCCCGCAATTTGGACAGGAAAAGCTGCGCCTGTGGGATGATATTGAATGGAATCGAGGTCGGTCAATTCGGCTCCCGCCCGATAAGCTAAAACCAAACCATCGCCAGTCGCACCATAATGATTGGTTGTGGGGTATTTCTGAATGTGAAGTCGGCCTAAACCACCAGTTGCTAAAATCGTTGCCCGTGCTTTGACAACACAATATTTGTTTGTCTCGATATTCAAAAGCACTGCCCCAGCAATTCGGCCCTGATCATCCTTTAATAGTTCAATTGCAGGGCTAAACTCAACTACAGGAACTGCGAGATTGCGAGCCTCATCGCGGATAATTCGCATTATCTCTAAGCCCGTATAATCTTTTGCGGAGTGCATTCTGTTCCGCGAGGTTCCACCTCCTGGGTTTTCAACGAAATCACCGTGTTCATCTTTATCATACATTACCCCCAGCGATTCGTGCCACTGAATGATGCGCGGCGCGTCTAACACGAGAGCCTCGACCAAATCTCGCCGATTTGTGAAATGTCCCCCACCGAGAACATCTAAAAAGTGAATAGTCGGCGAGTCTTTTTCTCGATCCGCAGCTTGAATTCCCCCCTGCGCCATCGTAGAATTAGAATCACCATGGCGCAATTTAGTCGCAATTAAGATTTTTTCAGGCGCAATTCCCTCTTTAATCGCCCACAAAGCGGCCACTGTCCCTGCGCCACCCCCACCAATAATAAGCAAATCTACATCGTAATCAATTTGGGAAAGAGCGAGATTTGAACTAATCAGTGATTCAGCCTCGATCAAATCTGCCAATTCGTGATTAACGACCAGATCTTTGCTGGGGCCAAACAGGAGCGAGCGTTTTTGGCCCTCAATGAAATCAGGGTGAAACCGCGTAAGTAAAGCTCTTCGTTCCTCAAGGCTCATCGGTGGAAAGTTTTGACTCAAGCGATCTTGACGGGTTTCTTCAACTTTTTTGATGCTTTCACGCATATAAGTGGGATAGCCCCTAGAAAATTCCATTTTACTTTCCTTAATAAATCAATTAGTCACACCCTCAATATATTCCTGCATATCGTCTTGGAAATCAACTGGGTCTTGCGCTGTGCCCAATTCCTTCAGCGCAGATTGATCTTTTGACTCAAATTCGACCTTTTCAAGTGTGCGCTCCTCATAGAGTTTGCGTAAATCAGTCAGAGACATCGTGGTTAAAGTAGCCATTTCTTCTTGATAGAGGCCCTTTTCTAGCTCTCGAACTCGTTTTCCTAATTGGCTAGATCGAGGTAAAATGTAAGTTCCATAGATTCGGCGGACTAATTGGGCTACGGGATAATGCTTTATATCCGCAGGACAGCGAGTTGAGCAAATTCCACATTGAATACAATCGAAGGAAATCTCAGCAGCGCGAGCAATATCCCCCCGCAGCGCAGCTTGAATATAATCCATTACGGAGATATTTTGCGGACAAGCCCTCGTACAGGTATTGCACGCAACACAACGCGCAATTTCGGGGTAATAACGCAAAACAATGTTATGACTCGGCTCGACCTCGCTTAAATTATAACTTTTCCGCGAGACTGGAACGAACGGAATCTGGACTAAATTCATTCCTTCTTCAATTAAAGTTTGGCACGCTAAGGCGGTATAGAGCTTATAATCGTTTGCTTTGCGAAAAATCGTTGGACATGCCCCACAAAACCCCGCCCGACAGCCTACTCCGCGCACTAATTTGTAGCCCGCGTGTTCAATTGCGGTCATAATTGTCAAGCCTGCGGGAACTTGATGCTCCCGACCCATGAGCGTAATCGTAATCATTGGAAGGTTTTGTTGCTCAGTCATAGCATATTTTCCTGCTTAACCTGCAAAAATTGACGTTCTTGGAGTAAGGGAAGCGGATTAGTTCGATGATAATGTAGCCCAAGAGCCTCTTTTTCCAAGCCAAGAGCGATACAAATCAATTGTGTAAAGTAGAAAATCGGTAATGGAGCTAAAAGCTGCTTTTGTTTAGAATCAAAATTGAACATGCACAGCGGACAGGAGAGGACAACCGCATCTGCACCTCGTTCTTGCACTCGTAAAATGATTTTTTCAACCTGTCTTACAACAATATCTTGCTGATCAACAACATGATGCGAGCCACAACACTGGATTTTCAATGGATCATCTATAACTTCTGCGCCCAAAGCGTGCATTAAATCAGCAAGAATCGTTGGGTCTTCAGCATCATCAATTCCTATCTCACGGGGGCGCAAAAGTTTACAACCATAGTAGGGAAAAAGCCTCAACCCTTTAAGAGGATGTTTTACTTTCTTTTTGAGGGTTTCAAAACCAACTTTATCGCGGAGAAAAGGCAAAAGATGTAGAATTTCAATCTGTCCTTGATATTTATGCTCAGATTCAAGAAACTCGTTAATGGTCTCACACTTTTGCGGCTCTTGCTTGAGAAAGATATTTGCTTGGGCCAGCGAGTTATAGCACATATCACAAAAAGTAACAACGTTAGCACTCCCTTGTTGCTGAAGTTGAGTAAAAACTCGTGTGGGTGCAACGTGATGAATGATGTCGTCGCTGGCCAGCGCGTGAACTACACCACAACAATTCCAATCTTTCATCTCTTGTGGCTCTATTTCAAGGGCTTTTAGCACCGCCAAAGCCGAAGATTCATATTGTTGGGCCGATGATTTCAATGTGCAGCCTGGATAATAAGCGATTTGCATGATGCTTTACCCTGTATTTTTGCGAAAATTAGCAACAAGCGCAATGGGGGGGACTTCTTCGAGGATTATTTCTGGCAGTTGGGCAACTTTAACGTGATCAACATTTTTGCGTAAATGAATTTGGCGCAGAGCCTCCATTATTTTCGCCATATCAATGTCGCGGGGACATCGCTCGACACAGAGATAACATGAAGCACAGAGCCAAATTGTCTTACTTGTTAAAGGATCTGTCATTCCAAGAGTGATTTGACGGATAACTTTATCTGGTAAAAGATCCATTTCGGGGGCAAATGGACAGCTTGCGGAGCATGTGCCACACTGATAGCAAGCGAAAAGATTTTGCCCACTTAATTCCGCAACTTTAGCGAGTAATTCGTTAGGCTGCGCTTTGGCCGTGATTTTAAGCATCGTAAATCCTGTTTATACACACAATATCTGTCCTGTAATCTCATCAGCAGTCAACTTATTGAGAATTAGTACTACTCGCTTAACTATTTCATAAGCAGTTTGCCTGCGTCTAGCAAGCATAATACCTGCATGGGTTCTACCAATAGAAATGTATTCTGTGTGGATCGTTTCAAAGTCGGAACGATTATGAGTTAAAATACAGCGATCTAGCTTAATTGCATGAGCAAGCTGCTCTTCATCAGACTTTCCAAGCATACCTTCATCTCGTGCATTGACCACGTCGAAACCTTGAGCTATCAGTAATGTTCCCACAAGAACATTTACATCTTCATCGAGGTATAACGCAGCAAAGAGTTTCATAGCCCAGCTTCACGCAGAATAGGATGAATAAGATCATCATGGACATAGTTTTGCTCGATATATTTGTTGATTTCAGGCTGGTGATCAGCATAATAACTGAGAGCAGCAAAAACTTGTGCCAGAGTAAGATGAGGAAAATGAAAGGGCATTTCTTCTGGGCGCATGCCCAATCGCCAATTTTCAACAATGGCGCGGACTGGAGTTCGTGTACCTATGATAACTGGCTCACCATGTAAAATTATAGGATTACTGATAACATAGTGAGATAATTGCTGAATTTCGCTCATATCTTTCTCCTTAACAACGATTTAAGATTTGAATTCTACAGTTTTTCCTCATCATCCTCCGCAAACGTAGTTAAAGGTGGGGTTGCAGCCATTCCAGAGCCAGCCACATAGCCAAAAAGTTCAATACAATCCTTTTCTACTTTTTTAAAGAGTGTACTAAGAGGGATATTTTCAGGGCAAACTCGTTCACATTCGCCACAGTTTGAACATTTCCCAGTCATGTGATAAGCACGAATCGTATGAAAGGTCAAAATGTTGGCTAGGCTTGGCGTTTTGCGATTAGGATCATCTTTAGCAAGCGTAACAATACATTTCTTACAGAAACACATTGGACAAACAGTTTGACAGGCATAACAGAGCGTACACTTACTTAATTGCTCTTTCCAATAAGCAAACCGCTCTTCTGGCGTAAGCATTTCTAACTCTTCCACCGCTGCAAACTCTTCCGCCCCTTCGCCGACTTGGGTTGTAACTTCTTCGCCGATTAACTCATCGTAAATGATGGGATTGGGATAAGTGCAAATTTTACACTTGTCAAAGATCAGATCAGACTTGGGTAATGCTATAGATTCAGTAGCAGTCTCAAGAAAAATCGTTTCCGCTTCTTGCCGTAAAGCAATAATCTCGCGTGGATCGCAGCTTACGGCGATTTTCTTGGGATCAATAATTCCTGTGCAAGGTATGCCAAGCACATAGAGGTCTTCTTTTTTAACTTGGTGATAGCGTAATAGCTCAGAAAGAGTACGCGAATCACATCCTTTAAGCAAAATACCTACTTTTCGTTGAGGATGTTTTCGCAGCGAAGCTACTAAATTGTTGATACAAGCAAGATTCCAGACCAGATTCTTCGCTTCAACCGGGTTTTTGACCACGGTTGGGCTAACCCGCAAGAGATTTGACCCTGGTTTGTAGCCAATAAAAAGCTCTATTGTTCCATCTGCTAACAACTTCGCTACTTTTTCTTGGATAATAGCCGTAGAGGCATCGAACGTCAACATTATTTCCTCACTACTTTTTCAGTAAGCTGAAGAGGCCCAAGAGCCTTAATTTCTTGTGTTAGCTGCGTGACTAACTCGGCAAAACGTGTACCTTCGGAAGCCGAAACCCACGTCAAACGCAATCTATCTTGCTCAATTCCTAAAAAATCAAGGAGCCTCCGCAGAATAATAAATCTTCGGCGGGCGTAATAGTTGCCAGTCGCATAATGGCAATCTCCAGGATGGCAGCCCGAAATCAATACGCCATCAGCACCTGCTTCAAAAGCCCGCATCACCAAGACTGGCTCAATTCTGCCGCTACACATTACGCGCACCACACGCAGGTTAGGCGGATATTGCATGCGGCTTACGCCCGCCGTATCTGCGCCAGCGTAGGAACACCAACTACACAAAAACCCCATTAACTTAGGTTCAAAATCATTTGACATGCAAAACCTTTAATCCCAAGCTGATTCAATCATCGAAATCAATTGTTCATTAGTGAAATTATGCTGGATGGCAGCACCTGAAGGACATGCGGCCACACAAGTTCCGCAGCCTTTGCATAAAACATCAGTTATAACTGCGATTTGCTGCTCTTTATTCAACGTTATTGCACCATAAGGACAATGTTTGATGCAGATTCCACAGCCTGAACATTCAGCGGCAATGATTTCAGCAATGATCGGCTCCGAACTCACCTTGCCTAACATAATAGGAATGGCCGCCCGCGAAGCTGCGCCTTCAGCTTGGGCAATTGTGTCAGGAATGTTTTTGGGATAGTGGGCAGCCCCACAAAGATAGATTCCATCGGTAGCAAAATCTAAAGGACGGATTTTAGCATGCGCTTCAGTGTAGAAATCACTGGAATCGGTTGCGATTTTGAGCATTTTCTTCAAACGGGAAGTATGAATATCTCCATGAGTTGCCGCAGTTAGCACAACCAAATCGGCTTCAATCTCAATCTCATCTTGCAAAAGCGTATCAAAGACTGTAACAAAGATTAGGCCCTTACGAAGCGTTACTTTAGGTATTTGGGCCTCAGTATAACGAATTAGCGTAGGGTGAACTTGATCCAAAACGTTCGCAAAGTATTCTTCTTCAGCTTTGCCAAACATTCGCAAGTCTTGATAAAGCAGAAATAAGCGTGATTTCGGCAGATTTTGTTGAATTCGCTTGAGGTTTTTGATTGAAACACTACAGCCAATGCGACAGCATGTAGGATTCTGCGCTTCCATTGAGCCAGCGCAATTGAGCATGACAACTACGCGAGGTTTGCCAAGCGTTCCAGCGTTGAACCGCTCTTCTAGCTCTGTCTGCGTGATAATATTAGGATGGCGGCCATAACCATAGCGATCTGTAAGATCAAATTCACGAAAACCTGTAGCAACGATAATGGTTCCTATCGTGAACGTTTGGATCTGTGCGCTAGAACGCGAAGCTAGTTTAACTTCAAAGTTTCCAATATAGCCATCAACAGCGATAAGATCAGTATCTGGGAAAACTTTGATGTTCGGGCGTTGCTTTAGTTGCAATAGCAAAGCATTCAAGACTTCCTGAGCAGCTATATCAGTGGGAAAGAGAGAGTGAAGATGGCATAATTTACCGCCCAGCACTTTTTCGCGCTCGATCAGATAGGTTTCGATGCCCATATCGGCCAGATTTATGGCTGCCGTGATACCCGCTACACCGCCCCCGATTACTAAGCAACGCGGCGTAATCGTAATCTCTTGTTTCTGCAAAGGTTGTAGATGAATTGATTTTGCAGTGGCCATTCTGACTAAATCTTGCGATTTCGTCGTTGCAAACTCACGATTAGTCGAATGAACCCACGAACATTGATTACGGATATTCGCCATTTCAAACAGATAAGTATTGATTCCTGCTTCTTGGCACGTTTGTTGGAAGACTGCACCGTGCGTAATTGGTGAACAAGCAGCGACCACCACGCGATTCAAGCCTTGTTGCTGAATAGAATCCTTGATTTTACGCTGCGTATCTTCAGAACACGCAAACATATACTCTTCAGTGAAAACCACATTTGGCAAATGTTTTGCATCTTCAGAAACTTGCGTAATATCAACAAAACCGCCGATATTCTTCCCACAACTACAGACAAAAACCCCAACTCGTGGCTCTTCATGGGTAATATCTTTTTCAGGAATAAGCGGGCGTTCAAGCGATCTTTGGCGTTTGGCGAGGGGAATCGCTGCTTGGCCCGCTGCTCCGCTGGCTTGGGCCACCGAATCGGGAATATCTTTGGGGCCTTGCGCTCCGCCAGCTAAAAAGATGCCTGGCCGCGTAGTTTTCATCGGTTCCAAAAGCACATCTTTTTGCAAGAAAAAGCCATGCTCATCTATTTCGATGCCTAAAACTCGCGCTAATTTGGGGTTGTCGGCAGAAGGGATAACCGCAGTTGAGAGGACAACTAAATCGAAGCTTTCTTCGTGAATTGTGCTTTTAACGGTATCTTCATAGACCAAAGTGAGGCTTTGGTCGCGGTTTTCGTAGAGATTCGAAGGTCTACCGCGCACATAACGCACGCCTTTCTGCGCTGCCTTTTGATAATATTGCTGAAAGTCTTTGCCATAAGCTCGCAAATCCATATAAAAAATCGTGGTCTGAAGCTTAGGATTACTTTCTAGCGTTAAAGCTGCTTCTTTTGTAGCATACATGCAGCAGATACGGGAGCAATAAGGGCTACCACCTTGCTTGCTCCGCGAACCAACGCATTGAATCCAAGCGATTTTCTGAGGTTTTTGGCCATCTGAAGGGCGAATGATCTTCCCTGTAGTCGGGCCCGATGCTGAAAGCAGTCTTTCATATTGCAAGGCTGTTAAAACATTGGGATATTTGCCATAACCATATTCTTTGCGTAGTTCTAAAGGCTCTAAAAGCTCAAAACCTGTGGCTACGATAATGCTTCCAACTGAAATTTGAATTTCTTGCGAGGTTTTGAGGAAAGAGATCGCTCCTGCAACACAAACTCGATCACATGCGCCACAACCAACACAACTTTCGTAATCAATTGTGTAGACTGAAGGCACAGCTTGAGGGAATTGAATATAAATCCCTTTGCGTTTGGCAAGTCTTTCATTAAAGGGGTCTATGTTTTCAACGGGGCAGACTCGCGCACAATCGCCGCAGCCTGTGCATTTATTGGGATCAACGTAATTCGTTCTTTTCCAGAGGGAAACGACGAAATTACCCTCAAAGCCAGTCACTTGCTCAACTTGAGTATAGGTGAAAAGCTCAATATTGGGGTGGCGCGAGATTTCCACCATCTTTGGCGCGGCAATACAAATTGAACAATCGTTGGTGGGGAAGGTTTTATCGAGTTTAACCATCGTGCCGCCGATGCTAGATTCCTTCTCAACGACGACAACTTTATAGCCTTTGTCGGCTAAATCTAAAGCGGCTTGCATCCCGCTAATTCCAGCCCCAATAATCAAAACATCGCGGGAAAGGAGGGCCATAAGAAACCTTCTTTTTAGGCTATGCTTGGGCTTCTAGTTCCTGAATTATAACATACGAAAGATAGAAGCGTCAATATCTATTAAAAACTAAAATCGGGGGCTAAAGTTAGCGCTTCAGACTAAGTTGACAAGGTTGGCCTAGGGCACGATAATTTCTACTTCGCCCGTAACCAAGTTGTACCAGCCGCCCACGATTTTCAGTTTGCCAAGGCGCACCATCGTGGCCAAAATCGGCTCCGCCGAGCGCAACCGCTCGGTTTCGATCTCAACATTGGCCCGCGCCGCGTTGTCCAACAAATCCCCAGGCCGGCCTTGCACCCGATAGACCGCCGGTTGAATCGCGTCAACCAGCACGTGCATTTGCCCATGGACTTCGGCTTTGTGAACAACCGCTTCAATTGTGGCCTCGACGGCCCCGCATTGCTCATGCCCCAAAACCATCACGAGCGGCACATCCAAGTGCTGCACCGCAAACTCAATACTGCCGATAACGACGGGGCGGTTGGCGATGTTGCCCGCGACGCGCACAACGAAAAGGTCGCCAAAACCCTGGTCAAAGATAATTTCCAAAGGAACCCGCGAGTCAGAACAGCCTAAAATCGCCGCGAACGGCTTTTGCCCCTGGGCGACTTCCAAGCGCCGCGCCGAAGTCTGATTGGGGCGTAAATCCATTGCGGCCACCGCACGGCGGTTGCCAGCCATTAGTTTTTCGAGAGCCTCAGCACCAGTCGACATAATTAAAGACCTCTTTCAGAAAGGATGCGGTTATTCTACCACAGCTTCCTCCTTAGGGTAGACTTGAGCCTTCGTCAAAATCTTTTAACATGGTGCATGTTTGTGATACAATGCAAATGATGGGAACTTTGAGAGCATCCAGTTTTCAGAGTGAATTACCGTTTATTTACACGAGAGTATAATTGATTATCTAAGGAGCTTTAATGAGTACGCTACTGTTGGAATTTTGGACCGAGGGCGATGATTTCTACATCTATGGGGAAGCCGATGATTATGAAAAGGAATTAACCCTCGAAGGGCAAACAAAGGAGATCGTTTCGCACTTTGAAACGATTTACGAGATATTAGAAGAAAAGAAAGAAGGTAAAACAAAAGACTTCCAAGAGGCAATTAAAGCTCTCAGTGAGTTAATTCTCGCTCCTTTCGCCAAAGAGTTGGCAAAGTGCAGCGCTGTGCGGTTTGTGGTCTACGAGGATTTGATCCGCTGTGCCTTCGATTTGTTGTTATACGACGATAACTACTTGTTTTTACAACGGGAAGTATCTTATCAAGTAGATGAAGGCGAAGGTGAAGAAGACCCAGAGATAGAGCTAGGGTGCGCCTTGCTGATAGCGGATCTTACGGCTGACCCTGAAGAGGCTTGCAAAGAAGTGGCAAAACTCATTCCCGAATCGCAATATTTAGAGATGAAAGATGCGGATTTGGGTGTGATCAAAAAAGCGGCGGATCAAGTAGATGCTTTGATCGTGAGTGCCCATGGCGAGTTAGACGAGAACAATTGTGGCGGAATCTCTATAAATGACGAAACCATCGATTCCAAATTGATTGAGAAGCTTGAGGCTTGGGTGATCTACTTTGATTCTTGTCAGCAAGGCGTGAATATGGAATTCTTGCAAGCCTTTCAAGACGAAAGTGATGCCCAATTTTACCTGGCCCCCATTATCAGTAACGATGCCGGTGACTCGTCCACCAAAACAATGGTTTGGTTTTTCACGGCTGTGCTTGAACATTTGAATCCTGTAAAAGCCTTGTTCGAGACCCGCAAACGTTTGTTTGAGTTTTATGCCACAGAGAAGGAACTAAACCTCGTGAAAAGCCTGAACAAAGCTTTTGCGTTCAGAATATACGAGTTTGTGGACAGCGAATAAACCAGTTTAGAGCAGTGCTGCTTAGGTCAATCAACGCAGGCTCTGCTTGCCCAACCCCAAGCGGAGTCTGCGGAGCATCTAAACGGAAGGCCTCGAAAACAGGGTTGGCAGACCGTTTTTATAACTACAGACTTTTGTGATGCCCCCTTTTCGCAAACAGCGGCCCAAAGAGTTTTGCTTGGCGCAGCAGGCCCATCGTTCAACCACCACTACCAATCCTAGAGCCTCAAGCTGGGCCTGATTATGAAGGACTTCAATGATTCTGCTTTCAGTCTTTATTGGCCTCCTGGTCTTAAATGAAATTGCCACTGGTCTGCGGAGTGAATTCTCAAAGGAAATGAAAGAGATTTTGAGAGTTACCTACATTCCGTTTCTTATTGCTACATTAAGCAGCATCATTTTCAATAATCTTCCCAAATAAACTCTAGAGTTCCAGCATAAGTGAGGCTACCGATCTCTGTTCTACCGTAAATTTACGGTAGAACCAGACCAATTAAGTCAAATGTTTGTCGTTGAACCAGCGTCTGCGAAACCTCATAGCTCACCTCTGATCTCATCTATCCTCCACCGTTGCGCCACCATAGAACCTGAAGCTCAATGGATTTTGTGCCAAAGCTGGGTTTTTCCTGCCAGCTTTGATCGTACAGCGGGCGCGGCCATTTTTACCGATTGTTGGGGCACTTCCTACCACCAAACCCCTCGCGTGGTGGCCAAACTTCTCAAGGTCTGTTGGCAACAGAACCTCCTGGCCCGCGAAAGCGACACGAAGCGCTATTATCTGCCGCCTGAGCTTCAAGCGTTAGTTCAGGCTTATCTTGATTTTGCCTTGAAGGAGGCGCTCCAGCTTAGGCACGCGACCTATTATCTCACGGTTGCCCAACGAGCGGCCCAAATCTATCAGCATGGGGGGGCCAGCACGAACCAAGGTTTGTGGCTTTTTGATCAAGAGCGCGCAAACATCAATGCGGGTTGGCAATGGGCCCACCAGCACCAGCCTTCGCGGGCGACAGATGACCTTCTCTACGGCTTTGCCGCTGCTACCGCCGCGCTGGGGCAATTGCGCTACGACCCCGCCACCGAGCGAATCCCCCAATATGCCCTTGTGGCCCAGATAGCTCACCGGCAGCAAGCTGACTTGGCGGCTTTAATGGCCCATTCGGCCCTCAGTCGGGCCTATGAGGCTTCGCACCAACTTCCAGCGGCCATCGAGGCCCAGGAGGAAGTGCTTGTGCTGTTAGGCCAACTAGTCAAGGATCATTATTGGCGCAGGGAGTTGGCTTACCAACTGAAAAAGGCCAAATCTTGGCTAGATCAATATTATTGGCAACTGCTTAATACTGCGCTTCAATTCTATCAAAAGTATATCCATACTCAAATTCCTCACTGGAATAAGCGTATTAGAAGAAAGGTTGCTGCCAAACCTAAGCATAATCTGCATAAAAAACCTGTAATGTTTTTGTGGAGCTTCTTGCTTATCCTTAGCTTTGCCAATACTTTGGTTTCGCAGCCTTGTTTAGTTCCTACCGTCTGTGATCAAGTCTTTGATGCAAACAAATTCGCTAGCGAAAATGTAACAAATAAAGGTAAAGATACTGTAGAGACAATTGGCTTTTTCCTTTCTGTCTTTCTGCTTATAGGCATGAATGCTTATGCCACAGGCGAGGATTTTCACGCCAAACGCCAATTGATGCTGCCTCTGTTGCTCTTACCGCTCTCGCGGATTTTATATGTTCCCTTCAATGACATACTTTTAGCCCTAGATCGCTTTCAAGAAAATTTTTCTGCCCTCATTCGATTTCAAAGCCTCCTTCACCAGGTCTGGTTACCCTGGTCACCGCTGATCTCGTTGCCCCTAATCTATGCAATTTGGAAGATTAGGAACGTGACGAGCTTATCTTGGAAAAAACTAGGCCTTCATTCTACCAATTTAGTTCAGCAATTAGTTTTAGCTTGTTCGGGCGCAACTTTTGGGGCCCTGGAGTTTCTTCTAAGCTTTCAATTTCATGAGGCTGTAACCGGCAAAGAAACCTATAATCCCCCGGCGTTCCTGTTCGTTTTGGGGTTCCTCTTTCTCACGGGAGTGGTGGAGGAGCTAATCTTGCGGGGGCTAATTCAAGCTTTGATGCTCCCGGTGTTTGGGCGCTGGACGATAGTTTATGGCGCGCTGCTTTCGGCAGTTCTGCGGGTGGGGACGCTCTCGCTCCGCGAAATTACCTTTGTCTTTGTCCTTAGTCTGCTCGCTGGCTCAATGGTTTCTGAAAGTCGCTCACTTGTAGGGGTTACTTTAGCTCACGGGCTGGCCAATATGACGCTCTTTTTTCTTCTTGCCGCGGGCCACTAACCGCCAAAAATCCTGGGGCATCCCTTTTAAGAGATGCCCCAGTTGAGTTAGGAAAGAGTTTTGTTGGGTTAGACCAGGAGGCTAAAGGAGAAACTTAATGCTAATTGGCAGGCTGGGCCGTCGCGGTTGGGGTTGCGCGGTAACCACCGGGGTTGCCTGTGCCATCGCGTTTGCCTGGGCGGCCTGCGCCTGGGCCTGCGCCTGCGGGTCTGTCGCCAGGCTTGTGAACTTGCTTCAACTCATTGGTCATAATCTTGCGCGTAATTTGAAGATAGCTATCGGCCTCAGTTTGGGTCAAAACGCTCTTGGTCACAAGGTCCTGAAGCCGAGTGGTTTCAGGCTTAATCATGATTTCAACGATTGAGTCCAGCGTGACATTATGAGCAGTGGCGATTTCGGCGATACTTTTGCCCGCTCGAAGTTCAGTCATCAATTGATCCCTCGTAATCCCGAGCTTGGCGGCGACATCATTCATGAAGCCAGGGCCCCCACGCAGGCCCCCACGCGGGCCATTTGGAGGAGGTGTATTGTTGTTTCCAGCGACTGGGGTAGGGGTTGCGGTTGTCTGCGCCATTACAGCGGGCCCGATGCCGATTAGGAGGGCCAACGCGAGTGCAATACCTGTTAAACTGAGCCAGATTCGATTTCCCACGGGAGAAGTCCTTTCTTAAATTTGCCCTTGTCATTTGCTTGGGCTTTTGTTCTTTGTGTTGGTTGTACTATAACAAACCATTATGCAGAAACAATGCAGATTTAATGGCAAATTAAGTGTGGGGAAAGAAGTAGGCGCTTTGCGGCTGCAAGCCGCAAAGCGCCCACCTATTAAGCAAGGTTAGCGAAACCGCGAAACTAGGTTAGCGCATGCTTTGCTTCGCACAAACAAACCGCAGCATTCTTAACCTCATAGATTCGTAAGTTTTCGCGCCAAAAACTAGCATCTCCCGTGATTAAAACTTCATTCTCCCGTTCCTCAATCGTCTTAATCGCTACTTCAAGCTGCCAAGATTTGCCCGTTGGGGCAACTTGCCCGCGATATTTCCAAATTGTCTGATGATTCATGGCTTGCCCAAAAGTTGGCGACTTAAACTTGCGCCCCAAATCGGTTTGAAGCGCAAAGGCTTGCATCGCTTGCAAAATAGCCTCGACCCCCAAAGACCCTGGCATCACGGGGTCTTGGTAAAAATGGCACGTAAAATACCAAGTTTCGGGGTCGACGCGCCCACAAGCATAGACATAACCTTTGCCATATTGCCCACCTTCCGCAACAATTAGCACCTGCTCCAGCAACTGGAGGCGACCCGTCGGCAAATGATAGTGTGGTTTGCCAGGTCGCCCTTGATACCAATGTTGCTGGGCAGGCGAACGCAAGTCAAGGAGCGCCGCCAAGCGGTTTGGCTCCTGTTGAGTCCAGGGCAAGACGGTTTTATTGCCATCCAAACCAACTTGATTCGCTAAAGTTTGGGGCGAAAAGAAGCCAAACGAGGTATCCCCTTTGTAGAAAAGCTGATCTTCGCAGGTCAACTGAAAATCATACTTTTGAATGATGATTCCCTGGATAACCGTATGAGAGAGCAACCTTGCTTGGCCCGTAATCGTTTTTCCTCGCAGATCAGCATGCTCAAACAGAGTCGCTTGGCCATCAAGATTGCGAAAATAGAGATCATCATCAGGAAAGAGGAGCGTTGAGCCAAGTTGAGTCGCCAAAAACCCACACGGCTGGAGCGCGATCTCCATAATAATCGCGTAGGCCATCGTCGGAAAAGCATTTTCTTGAAAATACCAAGCAGCAGAAGGGACATCATACTCGGCGACCAGCGTTGTCAGCGGCTTGAAATCGCCTGATTTGGCATCTGAAGTTACAACTCGACTCACTAACTGGAGTTCCCGATTCGGGTTGCGGGGGCCACGGCGCTGGGCATAAATTTCGTAGGCTGGGCCAAAACAAGCGGCAATTGAACCCAAAGTAAATTCCCAAAGCTGCTGCTCATTGAACAGCGCAGGTTTGGAAGATGGAAGCGGCGCTATTTGAGCAACTTCTGGCTCTAACGCAAGTTTAGCTTTCGGCGTTGAAGGTTCTTTCTCAACGAGATACACGCCTAAATCACTAAAAGAAACAACAGTCTTACCATTGAGAATAATATCAAAGTTCGCAATCACATAAGGTCGCGGAGAAAGCCCAACCGCAGTTACTTCCATGCGATAAGTCATTACGGCTTGAACAGGAAGCACTTGACCTCGACAACGGACAACTTGCGTTAAATCAGGCATTGGTTGAAATCGTGCATCAACCGTCTGCGTTTGCAGACCTAAATAGAGCAGGTAAAACTGCAAAAGTTGACAGCACCCTTCTGCCATCAGCGAGCCAGCCAGCACCTGGTCGTCTTTGAAATGGCAGGGAAAATACCACTGCTCAGGCGACAGATTCTGTTCGGCAATCACCAAACCCAAACCCCAATCCCCTCTAAAAGGCTCAACTTTTGCGATTTTATCCAACATCAAAAGCGCAGGAGGTGCTAAACGCAAAGAAGAATTGCAATTAGCTTGGAGATATTGGGCCCCAAAACAATTTACTAAATCGCCTTTTGTGAGATTCCACAAATCTTGCGCTGTAAAAGTAGTTTTTGAGCAGGTTAGAAGCGGCTCAAACCGTTTCTTTTCGATCTGCCGCCGTCGCGCAAGCTCTTTTTCAGTAATGATGACCCCTTTCCCCTGGCTCAATTCCTCATCAGTGAAAAAGCCCGCACAACCATTTCGCATTTCCAAAACTAACTTATCGTCAACATAGCAATCGTAGCTAAAGAAGAACAATAAGCTTTCACCGCTTTTCGCATAAGAATTGATCGCAATATCATAGCGCAGCGTTTGCCCAGCGTGAGGTAAAGGTGCTTTGAAGTTAAAGGAACAGTCAAGTAAGCGATAAACTCGCTCGCCCTTACAACTGAAATCAATTCCAATGTAGCTAATCAGCAACAAATCGCATTGTCCAGACTCCACCGCCACCGCCCAAGGGATTTGGCCATCGGTACAATACCAAGCAGCGGGAGGAATATCGTATTCCGTCGTAATGGTCGCGGGGCGAAATTGGCCGCGTTCAGCATTGAGTTTGGTCACGCGGCTGACCAGCAAATAGGGTGGGATTGGCAAACGCACGCGCCGCGCATAACTATCAAGAATCGCGTATTCGGGGCCAAAGACAGGTTCAATGCGGACTTGAGCAAATTCCAGTAAATCTGCCTCATGCCAAATTACATCTGAAGCACGAGATCGGGGTGCAATAACGATCTCTTGTGGTGGCGGCGGCGGATGCGGCTGGAAAAGTTGAATTTCAGAGCCTTTTTTCTCTGTTTGGGCGGCCAGCAAAGTATTCAAATCAGCTTGTTTCTGCGCGATCTGTTGCTCAAGCAGCAGACTTAGCTGCCGCAAAGACTTTAGCTGGGCTTGCAAAAACCAGATTTGAGCTTGGGCGTTAGGCATCAAATTCCTTTCAAGCGGAGCAAATTCCGCGCTGGGCGTGGGCGAAGACGGTGGTTGAAGCCCATAAAGGGGCTTAAATTTGGTCCGCTGCGCCAAAGCACCTGCGCCAAAAATCGGGTGCGGCGCATTAAAGGCCGAAGGTTGCGAACGTTTTGGGCCCGGCATCTTAGCTTCTTTTTGAGCAGTTTCACGGTACAAAAGACTAAGATCAAGGTCAACGCGATGACTCAACAGCGTCGCCAAAACCCGTACAATCCCCGTCAGGTCGGCAACGCCTTTTTTATTGATTGACAGCGCAATATGCTCCCGTTTTTGGAGCGTCGCATCAATCCAACGGCTACAATTCTTCCCTGGCCCAAGTTCAATGAAGATTTTTGCACCTTCTTCATAGACTTTTTCAACTAGATGAGGGAAATCAAGCGGTTTACAACAGACCTCAGCAATGCTATGAGCAATTGATTCAGGCGTTAGCTCCAGAATCCCATAGCTTGACGCAGTATAAAAAGTGATATTCTTAACATCCGTAATGGGTAAGCGATTTATATTGACAAACTCATCATATTGCGAACGAACAGGATCACTGTGAATAACGTGATTGAAGGGCGCACGCAGCCAATGACATTTGACTTTGTCAATTATACGGCGACAAGCCACGGGATCCCCAGCAATCATAATCTCGCGGGGGCCACTAACAATCGCTAAATAGACATGTGGCTCATTTTTGAGCTGTTCTCGCACTTTGTTGGGGGAAGTCATCAGCACAAAATTACCCCAAACGTCCTCGTCCAACCGCTTTTGCGGCGGCAACCCCCAAAGCTCCCGAACCGCATTTTTAGGCCCCGAAAGTTGCGTTTGGTAGAGCGGCGAGGAGCGCAATTGTTTGCCTGCCGCGTCACTGTCGGCCCAAACCCCCAGCGCCTGCATCATCGCAGTTTCGCCCTGACTGTAGCCAAAAGCACTTTTCGGTTGAACTTTGAAGCCTTCTTGAATAATCAAAGTGTAAAGCACAGCCATGCCCACACCCACTTCCAGCATCGCAATCGAGTCCTCAATCAACCGCTCTTCATGTGCTTTCTCTTGCTCAGGTGTTGCCTTATGCAAACCTCGTGGGTAAAGGAGACGTTCAGCCAGCGTGACCCGCAAATCCGAAACGCTTTCGGCAAAGCGGTCCCAAAGAAAGGGAAAAAGATGAAAAAGTTCGTGTCCTAAGCCAGGATAAGCATTAAATGCGCCAGGATAGACAAATGAAACAGAGCCTTTCTTCCCAAGCGGTTTCGCTGTGAAATGACTGCCAAGTGGGGTTTTCCAATCTTCACCCTTCGCAAAAGACTCTGAAATTCCTGGGCGGGCCCGTTCAATTTCACGGCGCAATTCAGGCAAATTATGGGCTACAAGAGCCAGCGCATAAGTGGCTTGCGGCTGGTATTGGGCAAATTGCGCTCGCGCCACGTTTGCCAAAGTTGCGTCAGGCTGAAGGCTCGCTTCCAGCGCCTCAAGCTGGGCTAAAAGCTCAGTTTGGCTTTCGCCCGCCAGAGGAATTAGAGCGCAAGGCAGATGCTCCAGATAAGTGCTAAACCGCTCCCGTTGCGCCGAATCTTCGGTCAAAAGGAGGTGGGAAAAAGTGCTACCTTGCAAGCTATTGACCGCTGCAACGCGCCGCATCGCCTCTGGATCTACAAGCCAGGGCCGCGCTTCAGTCGGCACATAAAACGGGCTTGATTCCCAAACTTCGGGCTGCTTAGGGCCCGTCCAGCCTGGCACAGGCGGCAAAAAGCGATGATAAAGGCAAAGAGCCGTTTTGATCAGGCTGGCCATACTTCCAGCCACTCCTGGCTGCCCAATGTTCGCTTTGACACTCCCTATTGCACATTCAAAGTTTGAATGATAATCCCGATACCATTTAAGTAGCCCCGCGATTTCCTTTTCATCCTCAGAAGCAATCCCTGTGCTTGTAACTTCCAAATAGCCAACTTCACTTGTATTTATACCTGTAGCACTAAAGACAGCTTCGCAAGCCTGGACAACTTCAGTTTTTTGAATACTAAGTCCCTCTAAGACAGCATAAATCTGGTCTTTAGCTTGTTGAGCATCGCTGTAACGTTTCAAAACGACGGCTCCCGCACCTTCGCCGACCAACCAGCCATTGTTTTGTACGTCGTAACTCAGCGTTGGTTGCCCACTATTCACAGGTGTCGCTTTTTGTTGCAAAAGAACATTCTCAAAGTTGCCTGCCAGATCAACTGCGCCGACCACGACAGCCTCAACTTTGTGCGCCGAAAGGAGGAATTGGGCTAATTCTAATGCTTTGAAAACCGCTTCTTCGCCTGCCAACGTGAAGGCTGGGCCCGTGAAATCCCACTGAGCCGAGACGCGACTTGCCATTACATTGCCAATAAAACTGGTAAACTGATTGACCAACGGCCAATTGTGAACGCTCTCTTTGGTCAAAGTTTCTAATTCAGCGAGTTCTTCAGGCGTTAAACTGATATTCGCTTTCGCCAAACTAGCTTTGATCTGCCAGCCTAAATCTACTCTAGCGCGAAATTGATGCAAAGAAAGGTCGTTTTCCATTGCGACCAACACCGCGATATTGCCTCCAGGAGCTAGATTAGCATCGCGCAAAGCATTATCTACGACTTTGAGCAACAAAAGCTGCTGGGCAATTGGTTGATCATTGACGATTGGTGGAATTTTGTAATAGAGAAAATCTATTTTCAATTCCTCAAGATAGGCTCCTTGCGGCGGTTCGGCAAGCTCAAAACGATTCAGAACAGCTTGCTGCTTTTCAATCCCTTTCCAACGCTGCTCAGGCAAAGGAATAAAATGCTGTTTTCCCTCATAGATCGTGCGTTCAAAGGCTTTTAACCCTGCACAATTCCCAAAAGAGGCTTCCATCCCTACAATTGCCAAACGAGTCTGCGCTTGCGGCGCAGTTTGCGCTCCCTGGCTAACCGAAGCCCACTCTTTTGTCTGCTCTAAAATCAGATGCGCGTCAACGCCCCCAAAGCCAAAAGCACTTACCGCCGCATATTTTGTTGCGCCAGCTTGCGGCCAAGGCGTTGTCGCCCGCACTGTTTGCGCGGCAGAAATTGCCCCATTCCGCGAACTAATCGGCTCCAGAACGCGAATTGTCGCAGGGATTTGGCCGTTTTGCATACTCAAAATGGCTTTGATCATCCCGGCCATCCCCGCCGCCGTGAGCAAATGCCCGAAATTAGACTTTACACTCCCCAACAGCGGTTTGGCTTGATAACGCCCAAAAAACTCGCCAACTGAATTGACTTCGGTTACGTCGCCGCGAGGCGTTCCCGTTGCATGACATTCAATGTAAGCGATCTCTTCGGGCTTGACAGCTGCTTCAGCATAAGCACGTTCAAAGGCTAAGATTTGACCTTTAGGATTAGGAATGAGCAGATGACTACCACGACCATCATTTGAAAGCCCTACTCCTCGAATCGTCGCGTAAATCTTGTCATTATCCCGCAGCGCATCTTCATAACGCTTGAGAACAAAAATCCCTGCGCCTTCCCCAGACAACAAGCCTTGAGAATTGCTATCTAAGGGCCGATGGTTATCATCTTCAGGGTAAGCCTGGAAAATTGAGAAGCCCATCTGGACAAAGAAGGGATCAGCCCGACTCACTGCGCCTGCCAGCATCATTTCAGCTTTTCCCGCCCGCAGATATTCACAGGCCAAGCTCACAGCGTAAAGTGAGGAAGCACAAGCAGCATCTAAGACAAATTCTCTCCCACCAAGCCCTAACGCTTGAGCGACTGTAGCTGAAAGTGAACTTACATGCTGGGCATTAAGCGGAGAAAATTCACGCTTCGCAGGTAAAGGCTCTAAAGGAAAGGGACGCTCTGGAAAAAGCTCTTTGAAAGCAGTTTCAAGTGCGGTGGTGTAAATTGGTGCAACTACGTGATGTGAAGCTTGTGTTGGGAAGGAAAGTGCGCCCAAAATGAGACCAGTTTGGTGCAAAAGCGCCGCCTTTGTGCGGTAGCCACTATCCTCAAGCGCCTGCTGCGCCACCGTCAACGCCCAGTGATAATCATCGCCTAAGCCTTGCAGAAAGGCTGGCGACAAATTGTAGCCTGTCGGTTCAAAGCTAAAATCCTGAATGTAGCCGCCACGTAGACAATAAAGGGTGTCAGGTTCGCCCTTTGTCGGATGCGCGAAAAGCGCAGGGTCAACGCCCATTTGAGCCGCCGTGGCCAAAGAAGATGAATCTTTCTCCGCTAAGAGATTTTGCCAAAAAGTTGCGGGATTTTGGGCCCCTGGAAAAAGACACGCCAAGCCAATAATGGCGATTTTGTCCATGAATTGAATTGCTCCTGAGAACTTTGCCTGCTAAATCTAGCAGGAGCTAATGGAATTGGGCAAAAGAGGATATTTGATAATGCTTTGCGATTGTACTATAATCAAGGGAAAGCTGCCAAATTGCGAGAGTTTTTATGCTTGAATTAGACTTGGATTGTTTTTTTACCCCCATCCCCAACCGCCTGCGCCGCCTGCGCGACCTCGCCTACAATCTTTGGTGGAGTTGGCATCCCGAAGCCCAAGACCTCTACCGCCAGCTTGACCCCGATCTGTGGGAGCTAGTCTACCACAATCCGGTGCGCTTTTTGCGTGAAGTCCGCCAGCAGCGCCTCGACCAAGCGGCGGGCAATCCCGCTTATCTTCAGCAATTTGAAACGATATTAGCCGCTTTTGAAGCCTATTTGCGCCCTTCCCAGACTTGGCAGACGACCAAAGGTTCGCAACTTCAGCACCAGACTATCGCCTATTTTAGCGCCGAATTTGGGCTACACGAGGCTTTGCCCATCTATTCGGGCGGTTTAGGAATTTTGGCCGGCGATCAGATCAAAGAGGCCAGCGATATGGGCTTGCCCCTGGTGGCGGTTGGGTTTCTCTATCCGCAAGGCTTTTTTTACCAGCGCCTTGACGCGCAAGGGCAGCAGATAGCCGAATATCGCAAATTGTCTTTTGTAGATGAGCCAATTTTGCCCGCTCGCACGCCTGCGGGGCGCGAAGTGGTGGTGGCGGTTGAGCTTGCAGGGCGCATGGTTTATGCCAAAGTCTATCGTGTGCAGGTCGGGCGCGTGCCACTCTTTCTGCTAGACACTGATATTCATCCAAATAATGAGCAAAATCGGCAATTATTGGCTCGCATCTATAGCGGTGAGCAGGAATTACGGCTGGCCCAAGAGGTTATTTTGGGCATTGGTGGCGTGCGGGCCTTGCGGCAGCTTGGAATCAACCCAACTATTTGGCATTTGAATGAAGGTCACGCAGCTTTTTTGGTTTTAGAATTGCTGCGTGAGATGATTTTACAAGGGATGGAGTTGAGTAAGGCGACAGAAAAAGTCCGTAAACAGGTTGTCTTTACGACTCATAGCCTAAATTCGTCGAAGATTGATCTTTTTCCAAGTGATCTGATTGAAAAATACTTTTGGCGCTATTGGCCTCAATTGGACATGAGCCACGAAATGTTCTTGAATCTGGCTCGCCAAGACCAAAGTTGGGGGCCAGCTTTCTCCATGTCTGTTTTAGCGTTGCGGTTTGCTCGCGCTTGTAATGCGGTAAGTAAACTTCACGCTCACGAAGCGCGAGGTTTATGGCACTGGCTCTATCCGACCAAAAGCCGCGACGAAGTACCGATTCGAGCGATTACGAACGGTGTGCATACGGTTTCCTGGTTAGCACCTGAATTACAGCAAATTTATACGGCTTATTTGGGCTTCGATTGGGAAGCCGACCTCGACGCTGCTGAACAGTGGCAAAAAGTTGCATCGATTCCAAATGATGTTTTATGGGGGATTCGGCAACGGCTAAAGCATAATTTGTTACTTTTCGTGAGACAACGTCTGCATCAACAAGCCCAGCGCCGTGGTGAAAGCTCTTTTAATTGCCCAATTCTTGATGAACGAGCTTTGACCATTGGTTTTGCCCGTCGCTTTGCAGATTATAAACGAGCTAAACTGATTTTTCAGAATCCGATTCTTCTAAAAGCGCTTTTGAATGATCCTGCACGGCCTGTTCAAATCATTTTTGCAGGGAAAGCGCATCCTAACGATGAGATTGGCAAGAGTTTGTTACAAGAAATCGTGCAATTTACCCAGCAACCTGGCTTTGAGCGCGTTTTCTTTTTGGAAGATTATGATCTGAATGTAGCCCGCGAATTGGTCAAAGGGGTTGATCTTTGGCTTAACACGCCGCGCAAAAGCTTTGAGGCCAGCGGCACGAGCGGGCAAAAAGCGAGTTTGAACGGTGTGCCCAATCTAAGTATGCTGGCGGGCTGGTGGCCCGAAGCCTATAATCAACGTAACGGTTGGACTATTCAAGCTAAATGGCAAGATAATGATGAGGAAACACAAAATCATCACGATGCTCAAGCTCTTTATGACCTTTTGCAAAATACAATAATCCCTGTATTCTATGACAAACGTGATTCATCGGCGATTCCTAACGCTTGGCTGGAGGTTTGCAAAGAAGCTATTATGACGATCTTACCTCAATTCAGTTCTCGGCGTATGTTGAATGACTACATTACAAATTTTTACTTGCCGATCTGTTTAGAAGAACAATGAATCAGCAACCCGCGCCATTACGTTTAGCGAAGATGCACTTTAGCCTCCAGGATTTGCAAAATTCCCAGAAGCGGAATCTTTACCCATTCTGGCCGCTGATTAAGCTCGTAGCCTAATTCATAAAAAGCCTTTTCTAGTGAATAGACATCTAATAAGATATAAAACTCATCAGGAGTTTGAAGTAATAAAGGCGCTTGAAGGGCTGTTTCCTGATAAGATTGCAGGAAAAGCGTCGTGATCCATTTATACCAGAAATTTACGCCTGCGGTTTTAAGACTTTTTGAAACCTTTTCTTGTTCAAACAAGTTACTATAACGTTGTTCTTGGCGAAAAAGAGCGACAAAAGCTGCGTAATGAAAAGACCGCAACATATTGGCAATATCACGGAGCGGCGAAGCTTTCAAGCAGCGCTCTGCCAACGAGCGCGTCGGTTCACCCTCAAAATCGGTAATGATGAAATCCTCGTTTGAACGTAAGACTTGAGGTAAATGATAATTACCATGGCAACGAATTCGCATGGCTGTAATTTTGCGATTGCGAAAAGGGAGGAAACAAGTTCTAATTTGTTGTTCAGCAGCCAAAACTTTTTCTGCTATTTCTTGAATAGCTGCGGGAAGCTGATTTTTTTGCTGCCGCAAGAGCGAAAAGTTGCGATCTATCAAGCCCAACATCGCATGATAAAAGGGCCGTTGCAATAAATCTGTAAATGGCTCTGGCGCAAAATGGGGATCATCCATTTCCTGCGCTAAGGCGCTGTGCAATTCAGCCGTGCGCTGCCCCAATAACTTGGCCGCGGGAAGATAATCCCCCAACAAATCCCCTACCAAAGCAGGAATCTCTGGTGACGCAAAATTTGGCAACAGTGGCGGCGGGAAGGGTAAGGTTTCAATATCCCCTAAATGAGCTAAAAGCCGTTCAAAATAATGGTCTAAAGCGGCTTGCGTATATTGCCAAGCATCTTCTTTGTGGGGGATAAAGGTACGTAAAATAGCGATAGTAGCAGGTTCACAATTCTTTTGATGATATTCTATTGCACCTAGCACTTGAGGCGCACGGGCTAAAGAGACTTTTTCAGTAAGAAACCGTCCAATTTCTAAATCAGGATTGATGCCTGGCTCAATACGCCGAAAAAGTTTGAGCGCAAATCGCTCATTATAATTAACCGTGGTGTTGCTCAAATCCGCTGTCGCTAGGGGCGGCCCAAACTCTGGCGCAATCGCATTCTCAACTTTCGCAACTTTTACTTGCCAAGAATGGTTCTGAAGATCGAGCAAGAAGCGCGAAGCGCGCAACGGTGAAGCCTTTAGTTCCCCCGCAATCCCCCGAAAAGAGCGATGTTGCCCAATTGCCTCAAGCAAAAGCAACGTTAAATCCTTCTGCCTAAGCCCATCACAAAGAATTCCCACTTCTCGCGTATTTTCAAAGCGCAAATGAGCCGCAACTAACTGCGGCCAATCCTGTTCTAAGCGCGTAGCTTGCTCTCCCTGAAGAAAAACAAAGGGTAAAACATAGATTTCTTGGTCGCCCTCATTATATTCCACCTCAATCAGCGTGAGATAACCTTTGGCCACTTCGTGCGGAATAGGGATAGACTCCAGAATCTTAGCCCCTTGGATGTTTCGATTCTTTCCCTGAAACCAACGCCTTCGTTTTAAGTAGTTTGGTAAGATATTTTCCAGTAAGGTTTTCGCCCGACTGCTTGTGAAAATGGTTTTCCAATCCGTCGTTAAGGTCAGTGTCGGGATTTGGCCGTTCCAAAGTTTGCTGGGAGCTAAAGCAGAATTCTGGGGATTTTCTAACGCAAACCAATAAAAAGTGTGCGGGCCTAGCGTGAGAAAATAGGGTAATTCACCAATTGGGGGAAAAGGCGTGTTTCCGAAAAGCTCAATTGGCCGCATTCCTTCAAATTGCGCGAGATTTAATTCAACGTATTGAATGAAACGCGAGAGATTAGCGACGACTAAAAGCTTCTCAGCTTCGTGAGAACGCATAAAAGCTAAGACTTTGGGATTTTCAGGATACAAAAGCTCGATTTTTCCCTGACTAAAAGCTCGATACCGTTTGCGAATAGCGATTAGCTGCTTCATCCAACGCAATAGAGAATAAGGATTTTCACTTTGAGCCTCAACATTGACTATTTCATAGTGATATTCAGGGTCAGTCGTTACAGGAAGATAGATTTGTTGCGGATTAGCCCGCGAAAAACCTGCATTGCGATCATGACTCCATTGCATTGGGGTGCGAACCCCATTGCGATCCCCCAAATAGATGTTATCACCCATGCCAATCTCATCTCCATAGTAGATCACAGGTGTTCCAGGCAAAGAGAAAAGCAAACCATTCAATAATTCAATTTGTTTTCGATCATTTTGTAAGATTGGCGCGAGCCTACGGCGAATTTCTAAGTTAATGCGGGCCCGTGGGTTGCGGGCATAAGCGCGATAGATAAAAGAACGCTCTTCGGCTGTGACCATATCCAAAGTCAATTCATCATGATTGCGAAGAAAGAGCGCCCATTGACACGAATCAGGGATTTTAGGTGTGTTATTAAGTGTTTCAACGATAGGAAAATGGTCTTCCATTCGCAAGGCAATGAACATGCGCGGCATTAAGGGGAAATGAAAAGCCATTTGACACTCATCACCTGCGCCAAAATAGGCCACAGCATCTTCAGGCCAGAGATTAGCCTCGGCAAGCAACATCCGATCCTTGAAATTAGTCTCAATATGCTGCCGAAACATCTGCAAAAAAAGATGGGTTTCTGGCAAGTTTTCGCAATTTGTCCCTTCCCGCTCAAAAAGATAGGGCACGGAATCCAAACGCAGGCCATCCACGCCCATCCCTAGCCAAAAGTCGCTAACACTGAAAATCTCACGTTGCACTGAGGGATTATCAAAGTTCAAATCGGGCTGATGACTATAGAACCGATGCCAATAATAGGCTTTGGCCACAGGATCCCACGCCCAGTTAGAAAACTCATAGTCTTTGAAGATAATTTGCGCTTCTTTATACCGTTCGGGATTCTCACTCCAAACATAAAAATTGCGCCAAGGGCTTCCCGGAGCCGCCCGCCGCGACCATTGAAACCAGGGATGCTGGTCGGAGGTGTGATTCAAGACTAATTCGATGATCACGCGCAAATCGCGCTGATGAGCCTCTTCCAAGAAGGTTTGAAAGTCTTGCAAATTACCATACATCGGGTGAACTCCCGTGTAATCGGTAATATCATAGCCCTCATCTTTCATGGGCGAAGGATAAAAGGGCAAAAGCCAAAGCGCAGTTACGCCTAAATCTTGCAGATAATCTAGTTTTTCCGTCAAACCCTGAAAATCACCCACGCCATCATCATCACTATCGGCAAAAGAACGGACATGTAACTGATAGATTATCGCATCTTTATACCACGAAGGATTACTTGCCATAGCTAACTTTTTCTTGTATCTTAGAAAGCAGCGAAAATTCTCATCATTTATGATAGAGCCTCTCTGCCTTTCTGGCAAGGAGTGGCAAGTAAGTTCTTAGGGTTTCAGTTTCAGTTGGATAATAACAAGCAACTTTGTTTGGTGCAAGAGAAAGACACAAAGCAGGAGACGCAAGTTATTTGTTTGTTAGCTATAAGGAGCATTAGCACAATGGATCTCATTAAAAACCTTTTTAAAACCCTTCAAAGCATCCGAAACAAGCGAATTGTGTCTCTAAGTATCTTCTTAATTCTTTTTACAAGCAGTGGTTTTTCAATTATTCGCATCTTTAGTGACATCCGTGAGCCTGCTTTTGATTTTCATTCCTATTGGTATGCAGGACATTTCATTTGGCGCGGTGAAGACCCCTATCGCGCTGCTTTTGAAAACCGCAAAATAGCATCTCCGCTAACTTATTTAGATGGCGTTACACTAACCACGGGCGAAACCAAGCAATTTGACCACTTTTTGCCTGCCAACACCGCCCCCGTCGTTTTTCTGTTGGCTCCGTTTGCTCGCTTTTCGTGGCCCACCGCGACGTTATTGTGGGCTATCTGTAATTGTAGCCTAGCCTTTCTGCTTGCTTGCTTGCTCGTCTTTTTAAGTAGTCTTTTTGCTCTTTTGAAAGCGTGCTAACCTTCTTTTTCCTCATTTCGCTTGTAGCTACCCGCGATGCAATTCGTTTTGGCCAAACGACCATCCTGATTTTGACTTGTATGATCGCTAGTATTGTTCTGGTCAAGAAGCATCCACTTCTCTCAGGTCTTTTACTAGGTATAGCTCTTTCTAAATATTCACTAAGTCTACCTGTTTTTCTCTTTTTTGGCTACAAACGTTGGTCTTTTTCGCTCGCAATCAGCATCTTTGTCCAGATTATTGGGGTTTTAGCTCTTGTGTTGCTCTGTCATACAAGCGTTGCAAGCGTTAGCGCTTCCTATCTGCAAATTATGACGATGCACCTCGATATGAAAGCAGGGACAAATCTCACAAATGCCTTCCCCAACCTAGAGAATCTAATGCGAAGCTTTGTTTTCGGTGGCACAATTGGCATTGGCAGCCTATTTGTCTACTGGAAAATTCACAATCCTCGCCAACTTAACCTATCTAACTCTGTAAGTTTAGCCGACTTAACCTTGCTCAACATTGGTATCATCTGGGATTTACTCGCTTTGTATCATCGGCGTTATGATGATACCGCGATTATCTTGTTCTTAGGCTTGATTATATTTTGCACAAAAGCGCTTTCAACGCCGATGAACTATCAAATCTCAACGTTAGAGCGCAAGATCATATATGCAATCGTTGCTACCTGCTGTATTTTCTGGCTTTTCCCCCTCGTGTGCATCAAATTTTTGGGCTTTGACCGCTGCAATGAGTTATTTGTTTGGGGAAATCTTATTGCGCTTCTACTTTCAATTTGGTTGCTTTTTCGTACCGATTCGGTTAAAGTAGCCTAGTAAAAACTTTTCATTCTAAGTAAAAGGAACTAAACTAATGAACTCGTCGCTCCTCGACTCTTTGCAAGCGTTTGACTTCGTGACCCTTTTCAATGAATTAGGTTGGAATCACTATAAAGAGAAATTGCCAGTCACGCTAAATGCTCAAACCTTCATGCTCCAGGCTGTATCCGAAAAACGCGGGATGGTTGCCTTAGTTTGCCAAACGGCTTCCCTGCCGCCTTACAAAATTCGTCGCCAAATTGAGCGCGAAGTCGCTAAACAGCACTATGAAAACCTCGTTATCTACACCGACCAGGCCCAAACTGAGCAGGTTTGGCAATGGATAAAGCGTGAACATGGCAAACCTGATGTTTGTCGAGAAGAACGCTATAAGCTTGCTCAAAAGGGCGAAGCTTTGCTACAAAAGCTCCAACAGATCACTTTTACGCTTGCTGAAGAGGATGATCTGACTCTTTTGGAGGTTACCAAACGCACCCGCAAAGCCTTTGATGTTGAAAAAGTCACAAAAACCTTCTATTCGCAATTTCAGAAAGAGCATGATGCTTTTCGCAACTTTGTAAGAGGTATTCCCGACGAAGAGATGAAGAGTTGGTACGTTTCGGTGATGCTGAAGCGCTTAATGTTTCTCTATTTTCTGCAAAAGAAGGGTTTTCTTGACAACAACCGCCACTATCTCCGCATGAAACTCATACATTTCTTAGATCACGCACCCGAATGCTATTTTGCTGAGTTCCTCTATCCGCTCTTTTTTGAAGGGTTTGCGAAACCGCCTAATCAGCGATCTTCGGTGCTAAACCAGCTTTTTGGCGACCTTCCCTATTTACAGGAAACTATCTTTCGCAAGCATCAAGCCGAAACGCAATTTAGTCAAACGCTTCAAATCGCTGATGCGGCTTTTGAACGGCTTTTCACGTTCTTTGAACGCTATACTTGGCGGTTAGATGCTCCTCTTTTGGGCCAAGAAACCGACCTGAATCCCACGCTTTTGGGCTATCTTTTTGAAAAACAGATCAATCAGAAAGAGATGGGAGCCTACTATACTAAAGAGGATATTACGGATTATATTGGTAAAAACACGCTTATTCCCTATCTTTTTCATTCGGTGCAAGAGCAATATCCTCGCGCTTTCGCAGGGCCTCAAGCGATTTGGCAACTTTTGCAGCAGAATCCGTCGCGTTATCTCTATGAAGCCGTTAAGCATGGCTTAGATTTAACCCTACCCGAAGCGATTGCAAAAGGGCTAAACGATGTAAAGCAGCGAGGAGCTTGGCAACAAACTGCGCCCAAAATGTATGCTTTGCCAACTGAAACGTGGCGCGAAGTGGTGGCGCGGCGGCAGCGAGCGACTGAGCTTCTGAGCAAACTTGCAAACGGTGAGATCAATCAGATCAATGATTTGATTACTTATAATCTTGACATTCGCCAATTTGCCCAAGACGTAATTGAAGAATGCGAAGACCCTGAGCTATTGAAGGCCCTTTGGCAAGCCTTGCAAACGCTTACAGTCCTCGACCCCGCTTGCGGTTCGGGGGCTTTTCTCTTTGCGGCGCTCACTATTTTGGAACCGTTGTATACCGCTTGCCTCCAGCGATTTGAAGGTTTTGCGCCAGAGAATCCTGTTTTTCAAACAAAGGCTCAGAGTGCTTATTTTCTGCTCAAAACGATCATGCTTAACAATCTCTATGGCGTAGATCTTATGCCCGAAGCGCTTGAAATCTGTAAATTGCGCTTGTTTCTCAAACTTATCACGCAGCTTGATGATGTTGCAGAACTAGATTTGCTTCCCAACCTGGATTCTAATCTGCGGGTGGGCAATAGCCTCATGGGTTTCGTGAAGAAAGAAGATGCGAAAAACAATCCGCAAGAACTTGAAACGCAGCAGCCTTTTCACTGGTTTCTGGAGTTTCCAAACATTATGCGGCGTGGGGGGTTTAAGGTGATTATCGGCAATCCGCCATACGTAGAATATAGTAAAGTGAAGAAAGATTATCAAATTGAAGGTTATGAAACTGAAAGTTGTGGGAATCTTTATGCGTTTATGCTGGAAAAAAGCCTCGAAATTTTGCAAGCGCAGGGATGTTTTGGGGTAATTATCCCAGCAAGTAGTATCTGTACCGATAGAATGAAACCCTTACAAGAGCAATTGTTAAAATTAACAAATCCACTTTGGTCTAGTTTTTATGCAGATTCACCTGGGAAACTCTTTGCTGATGTTGACACTCAGTTGACTATTATCTTAGCAAAAAAAGATGCACAGAAAACAACAGTTTTTACATCACGCTACTACAAATGGAATGCAACTTATCGAGAAAAACTCTTTCAAACTGTAATTTATAGTAAAAGCGATGACTTTGTTAGAAGTGGAAGTATTCCTAAGATTGGGAGTTCCTTAGAATCCACTATTTTACAAAAACTCAGTTTACCAAGCAAGTTGATTTCCCACCTCTTGAAACCAAATGGGTCGCATAAAGTTTTCTATCGCAATGCGGGAGGCCGGTATTATAAAATCATTCTCGATTTTGAGCCACCCTTTTATCTGAATGGGAAAGTTGCAAAATCAAGTACCTATTGTTCTTTGACCGTTTGGACTGCAAAGGACCGCGACATCCTTTGTACTTTACTCAGTAGTGGCATCTTTTTTTGGTATTGGACCGTCTATTCCGATAATTGGCATCTCTTAAAGCGCGAAATGAACATGTTTCCTGTCGGTGATCTATCACAGTCAACAGAAGATAGGCTTACCAAATTATGGGAAAGGTTGAAAAAAGACTTACAGCAAAACGCGGTTTTGCGCGAAGAATATCGAAATCGAGGTAGAGATAAAATTGTATTTCAGCAATTTTCAGCCCGGCAGTCCAAACCCATCATTGATGAAATAGATAAAGTCTTAGCACAGCATTACGGTTTTACGTCTGAAGAGCTAGATTTTATTCTCAATTATGATCTGAAATATCGGTTGGGGAAGGAATAAGCGGTAGTCCTGGAAGGGTAGGGGACTTTGGGGGACTTTTTGGCAACTGGAATCCGATGGCTTTAGCCATTGGCCCCAAAGGCTAAAGCCTTTGGCATCCTGGCCTCCTGGCCTCTAAGCTTCACCACTCCTGACTTTAGCACTACCGCAAAAAGCTAAAACTTGCTTAACGCTTAATTATTAGGGGCAACCAAATAGTCTGAAAAGCGGGGTTAGGGTTGGTCGTAAGTTCTACAGGTAAACTTACGTTTGGCTGCCGAGGATCATTGCTTTTGAGCAGAAGATTACTGCGATAAGGTTGTTTTCCAACAGGTGAAACCCAATTCAAACGCAGGGTAAAGGATTTTTCTTGTTGTGAAGTGACTGCGCCTTTCGTTTCGCGGGGCAAAGAAAGCCAGGTGGTGCTGCGTGGCTGCGGGCGAAACTCCAGAGCCAAGTTATTCGTAAGAGGTAAAGTTTGGCCGCACCCAAATTCCTGAAATTCACTAGAGCTATGCTGCAAACCGACAGTCGTTACGCCCGGCAAAGCTCCTACTTGCTTATAGTGAAACTGAATCCGCCCATCAGGCCGCAATAAAACTTGAAAAGAAAAACGCTTTGAAGGTTCATCCTTGAGTTGTACAGCTTCAAACGAGATGATAAACCCTTCAGAAACTTGGGCTGCGCGAATTTGGCCGTTTGTTGAGGGATCAAGATCAATTCTCAAAGGCAGAATAGCGCTCTCTTTCGTTTCAGGTATGGGTAAACAAGTAGCTTGAAAGGGAATTTCAGGCGGTTCTTCGAAAGTCAAAACCCCATTAGCTGTTACATAGATTTGCGTGAAGAATTCGGTGTAGAAGGGAAAGGGAAAACCAAGCTCCAGCGGCCCCGAAACTCCATTGTCGGTCAGAAAAAGATTTGAGCTAGTGCTAGGCAACGAAAGCCATTTGAAAGCGATCTCCTTTGTTTCGTTACTTTGCCAAACGCCAAAATCAGTTGAGGGTAGCTCCAGCGTATAACTCAAGGGTTGCGTTCCCACATTTTGCACGAGGCCGATGCGATTCGCATATTCGCCGTAGGAAAGGGTCGCGGAGAGGAGCTTTGTGGGAAGCAAAAGGCGGGGAATGTCCGCCGTAAGGGAAAAAAGCTGGGTGGTTGAAGGTCTATTTTGTAGATCGAGGGAGAAACTACGACTCAAGTAATTAGTTGAACTAGCTTGCAAGCTAAGTTCAGTCACGGTTTCTTTGGCTGGCAAGGTGAGCGTAAAGCTGCCCGTCGGCGCGGTCTGCTTTGGGGCGCAGTGGCCAAGGGCGACTTTGCCCGCGAGCGGAGCCGAGGTTTCGGCATCGCGCAGGATTCCATTCAGGGTCGAAACGCCCTCTGGTTGGGTCACGGTGAAGGAAAGCGTGGTACTGATGAGCGCTTGGCTTAGGTTATCTTGGGCCAGTAAGACTCTGGCTTGATACTTCCCTGGACCTCCCAAGCAGAGCGTATCTACGGTTACGGTCAAAATGCGCGAAGCTTTAGGCCCAAGCGCCGCAACCGTTTGCGGCAATTCCAGCCAGGGAACATCGACCTTAGCCTCTTGTACCGCCGCGTAGGTATCAAGCCGCCCATAACCGTAAATGTTATTGGGCACTTGGTCGGCGTGGCACTTCTCATATTTAGCACCCGCGAAATTGGAATCCGTGCGCGGGACAGCGTTTTGGGTCAAAAGTTTATAAGTCGCCTCATAATCGCCAAGCAAAGCGGGGTTGGCAGACCAAAGGAGCGCAACTGCGCCAGCAACGTGAGGCGCAGCCATCGAAGTCCCTGATTTATAAATATAATTCTTACTAAGCCCCGTCGAGACGATGTAATTCCCAGGCGCAGAAAGGTCAGGCTTAATTCGCCCATCAGAAGTTGGCCCGACGCGACTGAAAGAGGCGATCTGGTCATCTTCTTTGGTCGCGCCCACCCCAAAAACCGTGGGGTATTCCCCAGGCGAAGCCACGGACCCACAACTGATTGAATTTGTGTTCCCATTGGCAAAAACAGGGAAAATCCCTGCGGCTCGCCAGGCCGTCATGTAGCTCTGATATTGATTACTCCCACTTTCGCCCGCCCAAGAATTGTTGATCACGTGGGGGCGCAAGTCAGCTTGCGGGTTTTGGCCCGCGAGGTCGGTTGGAGCCAAAAACCATTCCGCCGCTTTGAGCAAATCAATATCGTAACATGTGCCCGACCTACAGCCCCGAGCCGCAATCCAGTGAGCCGCAGGCGCTACCCCAACCGCAGGCTGCGTTTCGCTGCCATTTCCTCGCCCCACCATGGTTCCCATGACATGGGTTCCATGCTCAACTGTATCTATGGGCGATTTCGCAATTCCCTGCGGATCAAACCAATTATAATTGTGATCAAAAGTGCCTGCACCTCGATAACCACGATATTGTTGCGCTAAAGCGGGATGCTCATACGCGACTCCACTATCAAGGTTAGCGACAGTTATGCCTTGCCCCGCTACCCCAAAGTCATACCAAACACGATCAGCATTGATTTTGCGGATATTCCAACAGATATTACGCGAATCAGGGTTACAGTAAGAGGGCACATAGACCGAATTAGCGAAGGTTTGAAAAGTCCCCCCATTTTGCCATTGTGCTAAGGGGGAAAACAAAGTGGGAGAACGATCTTTGTTATCTAAAGAAGTCGTATGGTTGGCCCTGAGCATTGCAACATCCGAGCGCGCAGCTAAAGTTTGCACATCTGCTTGGGTTCCCGCAACAATTAGCGCATTCACAATCCAAAGGGGTTCAAAAGGAATCCCTTGCGCCGTCAAATCGGTCTGCAAAGCTTGCTGGCTCTTTGCGGCATGATCGTGCAACGTTTGATAGACCCAGCGGCCTCGCTGCTGCCAATCAGAAATTTGATAAGCTGGCGAAAGATCGGCTTGCTTGGTTAGAAAGACTAAAAACGGTGTGCGTTCAGCGCTATTTGCCGCCAAATTGCTCATCAGTTGGGCATCGATGCGCGTTGGTTGGTCGGGCAAAGCGACATGTTGAAGGTAGGGGGACAAGGCTTCTTGCGGCACAACGCCTGCTGCTGGGACGGGCCAAGCTTCATAAAGGTAGGGCGTATGAGCCACCGAAGTATTGTTTTTGATGATTATTTGGAAAACAGCTTGCTTTCCAAAGGGAATACTGCTGTTATTCGGCGCTGTAAGACTGAAAGCAGAGGTTTCGAGGAGCGAAGAAGCGGTTTTAGCAGGGTTTTCCAGGGAGCTAGGCTGCCCAAGCGCATTTGATGCTGTAGCCGAAAGCCCAATGGAGCTTAGGGAGAGGATAAGAAGCAAGCCAAAAAGCATGATAAAATGTGAGCGGCGTAAATTGAGCATCATTTCTCTCTAAACTCCACTTTGCTATGTTGAACAAGCAGCTTGCTTGTTTTATCCAAAGCCAGGCAAGCTGCCTAGCTTTTTTTAAGCATTAGCTAACACGGCTTGCACAGTTTGGGCATTTGTGCCTGCCTGATCTAACAATTCCAATGCTTGCGCTATGCGCTCGGTACTGATCTGGATCTTGTGTTTGGCTAAAAGCGCTTGAAATCGCTCTTCATGCTTGACCAGATGCCGCGCTACTGTTTCAAACCCATGCCGTGCAATTTTCAAACGGGTGCTATAGCGCATGGTATGCTCGCCAAACATCAATGCGTCAGTGCTATGTGGCTCAATCAAGAGAATATCAACTTCGGGATATTGGCGCTGAATCTGTTTGAGATGATAATGCAAACTTGAACTCAGAACGATGCGAAAAATCTGATTGCCAATCCAGTGTGCGCCCCGATCTCCTAAGCTTTGGATCGCCGCTTGGGGCGTATTATCAAAGGGAACCATGGGGTTAATACAGACAATCAGCTTGGCTCCCTGTTCAATCGCTATATCTAAACTAGCTGAACCGCGTAACCCCCCATCAATATAGGTATTTTCGCCAATTCTTACAGGGCGATAGAAGGGTGGCAGCGCCGCAGAAGCACAAACGGCCTTTGAAATCGGCACTTCGTCCAGGGGATTCAGGCCAAAAATAGCTCTCTCCCCATTGTCCAAGTTAGTCGCAATGATGGCCAAAAAAGCGCGTAATTGGCGAAAATCGTTACTTTTGCCTGGCTGGGTCAAAATATCACGCAAGTAACTTTCCAGTCCTTCGCTATCAAAAAAACTAGTGGGCAAGGCTGCGGCAAAAGCTTCCATAAGCTCAAGAAACGAAGGTAATGCGCCACCACATAAAACACGCTGGGCGATTCCCTGGAGTTCACGCGGTAAAATGAGCGTTCGGCGCAGCAGATCAAGAGGATTCAACGAGAAAACGTGATGTGGCCCTAAGGGTTCAATCCCCAAAAGAGGTTTATTCAGTAAGGTTAGCAAAGTGTGGGGCGAAACCCCATTGACTAAACAAGAATTGACGATAGCTCCCGCGCTCGTTCCGACATAAATCTCCAGATCATTCACCGAAAGGTCGCAAAGCGCATCTTCAATCGCGCATAAAGCCCCAATTTCGTAGGCTGCGCCCGCCACGCCGCCCCCCGCCAAGACCAATGCGGCTTTGCTGCGCGAGGCCTGGTTTAATTTTTCGGGCGGCCCTGCGCTTACGATTTGGCTTGAATTAGACAAGACTTACCTGCTTTCTCTGGTCAAGACTTAATTTTTAGTTCTAAGGACGCACAATTTTGGGTAGCAAAACAAAATGCTGTTGCCCACTACTCATCGTTACTTCGACGGGCAAGCGCACGACGGGGTTGCGCTGGGCGTTGGTCTGAATCAGCACCGCGCTGCGGTAGGGTTGGCTCCCCATCGGCGTAGTCCATTGCAAAGTTAGCGTTGGGCTATCCGTTTCCCCCATAAAAATCCTTCCCTTCTCTTTTTCGGCCAAACTCAGCCACAAATCGCTTCTTGGCTGGGGCCGGAGTTCCAAAGTTAGCCCACTGGTAAGCGCTAAAGTTGTGCCACAGCCCAACTCCTGAATCTCTGTGCTGTTATTTTGAATACCCGCCGAAACATCGTTGGGTAAGGGCCCAAGTTTTTGATAGCTCAAGCGAATCCGCCCATCGGGGGCAAGAAGCACTTGAAAAGTATAGGTTGCGGTGGTTTTTAAAGTACTACTTTGAAGGGCTATATTTTCAAAGCTGATAACAAACCCTTCATTTGAAGTAGCATAGCTGACTTTACCACTTAGAGCGGGATTAAGGTCTGCATGGAGCGGCAAAATTGCCGCTTCGTTAGTTTCGGCAACGGGCAAACAACCTGCTGTAAAAGATTTAGCTGGCCCCGCAGTGCCAAGTAGCACTATTCCCTTCGCATTAAGCACGACACTTGTAAAGACCTTTGAATAGAACGGAAAGGCGAAGCCGAGCGGCAAAGGCGCAGAAGAGCTACTACTACCGAGATTAAGCGTGGTGGCGGGGTAAGGAACCCGAATCTGAGTCAGATTTGCCCCATTTTGCTCATCACTGCGCCAAATACCAAAGGATTCAGTGGGAATTTTAAGCGTATAGGTTAAGGGCTGGGTTCCAACGCTTTTTAGCGTAATGGAAAATGCTTTAGATTCGCCAGCAACCAGGCTTGTCGTAAGAGCTTTAGTGTTTAGCACGATTCGCGCTGTATCAAAGACGAGAGGAATAATTGGGGAGATAGTTGTCCCTGAAGTTAAAGTTAGGGGAACGTTTTGGGCAAAGTAAGTGCCTGCTGTGATAAAGAAATCAACGCGGGTTTGGGCCGTTGTATAGGGATAAAACGTTCCTGTAGGATTGCTAATCGGCAAAGTGAGGGTAAAGCGACCTGTTTGGTCAACTGCCGTGGTTGGACAAGTTTGAAACTTAATTTTCCCTGCGATTGGTTGCTTCGTATCACTATCAATCAGCATTCCCTTAACCGTAGCCAAATTAGGGGTTTGGGGAATCACCAGGTTTAGCGTGGTGCTGAGGGGAGTTTGTTGCGGAAGCTCATTTGCGCCCACCAAAATGCGGGCTTGGTACGTTTTGGGCCCTGGCAAACACGCAGTTTTCAGCAGAGCCGTGATAATTTGGGTTGCTTTGGGTTGAATAGAACTTGTCTTTGGAAACAACTGGAGCCAAGAAATATCTACTTTTGCTTTCTTTATGGTCGCGTAAATATCCATAAGCCCAGAGCCGTAGATATTATTTGGGGTTTTGGCTGCCGAACACTTCTCATAGCTCGTGCTATTAAATGCAGTATCAGTGATTGGTAGACTATTTTTGGTCAAAAGATCATAAGTTGTCGCATAATTGCCGCTTAAAGCAGGATTTGCGGCCCACAAAAGCGCGACTGCGCCAGCCACCAAGGGCGCGGCAAACGAAGTCCCATCCTCAGATTTGTACTTTTCAGTACCCATAGTCGCCGCGACTACACCTTTTCCTGGTGCAACAAGATCAGGTTTAGTTAGCCCACTTTTCGTCGGCCCAATGCTACTAAAAGAGGCAATCTTATTGTTTTCATCGGTTGCACCCACCCCAATTACATTAGAATAGTCCGCTGGCGAAAGGGCTGTCCCACATTTAGTAGTTCCATCATTCCCATTGGCGAAAACAGGAAAAATTCCAGCGGCTCGCCACGCAGCAATAACTTTCGTATAACTAAGATCGCCGCCTTCTTGGGCCCAAGAATTGTTAATAATATGGGGTCTAAGGCTTGGTTGGGGATAATTTCCTGCTAAATCAGTGGGGGCCAAAAGCCATTCGGCGGCTTTCAACAAGTCCGAGGTTCTACAAGTTCCACTGTTACAAGCCCGTGCCGCAATCCAACGGGCTCCAGGCGCAACCCCAACGGCAGGCAATTCCTCACTTCCATCACCTCTTCCAACCATCATACTCATCGTAGAAGTGCCATGGCTGGAATACAAAGTATCTATAGGCTCAAGCGAACTCTCTACAGCATCATACCAATTGTAGTTATGCTCAAATTGCCCCTTGCCGCGATTGCCACGATAAGAATTTATTAGCGCAGGTTGAGTATAATCTACACCACTATCTATATTTGCTACAATAATGCCTTGGCCCGTGACTCCAAATTCATTCCAAACCCGATCTGCATTAACTTTTCGCACATGCCAACAGATATTGCGGTTATCAGCCTTGCAATTTGCAAGCGTTGCAGCTTGAAAAGCAGCTTGAAAAGCGTTTTGCGCGGGCCAAAGGGGAAGCTTTCGCTGGGGCAAATAAACTACGCGATTAGCTTGAATAAGTGCAACATCCTGAAGGGCCGCCAACTTCTGAAGTGTATCCGCTGTGCCATGGACAAGCAAACCATTCACAATCTTCAAAGGCTGATAGATAATTCCTTGCGAATCGAGCATTTCACGCAAGGCTTTTTGACTCTTTTCGGCATGATCTTGCAAAGTTTGATAGACAAAGCGCCCACGCTCATTCCAATCCGCGATTTGATAAGCAGGTTCTAAGGCAGGCTGATCAGCTAGAAAGACTAAAAAATCCGTGGCTTTGGTCGGAGAATCAGCTAAATCCTGCATTAGTTGGGCATCTACGCGCTCAGTTTGCTCTGGCAAAGCTTGTAAAACCGCATTAGGTACAAGATCAGCTGAAGGTTGCACTTCGGCTTCAGCAAAAAACGGCGTATGGGCGACGGTATCATTGTTTTTAATCGTAATTTGGATAGTTGCTTGCTCGCCGAGGGGAATCGCGGGAATAGGCGAAACGGTAAGACTGAAGGGCACAGATGCTGCCAAAAGGCTAGACGACAGAGGTGGTAAAGGTTTTTGCACCGCTCCTCTAGCGCGATCTTTGCTATTGAAAAGTAAGATTACCAGTATTAGCACCGAAATAAGAATGAAAAAAGAGCGTCGTACTTTCATTAGATGGCCTCCAAGCTCAACGCTCAACCAGATTCCCCCTCTTCCCTTAACTTTTATCTGGGCAAAAAACTTAGCAGAAAGCTGCTTATTCTGGAGGAAATGGTTTTCGTTGAATAAGTCGTTCTACTTCAATGGCTAATCGATCTATTTGGGCCTGTAAACGCGCAACATCGCTGGAACTTGGCAAAAAAGCCTCAACGTTTGGAAAGTCATTCCAGGGATTTTGACTGAAATCACGGCGCAACAATAAGTGTTGTAAGCGTTTGGCTTCTTCAGCATTCAGTGCGCCCTCGGCCACCAATTGATCAAACCGCCGTTCAATTTCTGCTTTGATCTCATCTTGCCCCCCCGTAAGCGTCGAAATGAAGCGGCGCACATTAGTGATTGTTCCGCCACCAAGCTGAATAATGTTGGTTAAGAGAGCTATTGGGAGAGCTACACCACCCTTTGTGGGGGATTGAAAGGCTACTTGCCCTAAGATACTAGCCGTAATATCTGCGCCTGTCTCATTATCTATCACTTGCACC
>Ga0316612_1000024_pt1 | contig 58609 bp, 54 predicted proteins | sample MIS2016226_MG_FD_207676 | JGI IMG/M metagenome (GOLD analysis project Ga0316612, IMG submission 207676) | Microbial mat bacterial communities from Middle Island sinkhole, Lake Huron, Michigan, United States - MIS.2016.226 | ecosystem: Environmental > Aquatic > Freshwater > Lake > Sediment... | reverse complement strand
AACCCCGCTTATCTCTATTCTATCATGGATTCACTGTCGCTCAATTTATTTTCTGGTTCGTTTTCATCCCGTCACTCATCCTTGTAAACGGATAGAGTGCGGGACTTCCCACTCACATTAGTTAAAGCAGAATAGTTATTTATAAATTCAGTCAAAGAGCTTACTAATCTTACAGCAATTTGTTTTCAAACCCGCCACAAATTAAAATATAAAACCCGTTGCGGGGCTTCGCCCTGCGACCCTTCTTGTGGCGGGTTTGATCGAGTTTTGCTGTAAATAATATTTGATCGTTGGTAATACGCCATTCACAATTATTTGGCATTGATAACTATTTAGTGTTTCATCAATCATTCTATTGATATCTACTTCATCTTCTTTCTTGACCTCTAATGAAGAAAGAATCAGATATCTCTCAGGTGAAAACCTTCTAATTTTTTCTTGAGCAATTGCCACCATATGTTTATCTATTTGTTTTTCATATTTTATTTCTACAACTTCTAGTAAATGGTTAGCTCGTTCTGTATAGTGAACTTCAATAGAAAATCTTGGGATTTATATAAGTCATCAGATATAAGTCTATATAATTCAATTAATTTCTCTTGATGATTCATGACTAATTAAAAAGTGCCAATTGTTTGGAGCTAAATATTTGAGGTGTTAAAGAATTAGATAATGGTTGCAATAATTCTTTTTTAATTTCTAATGCAATCTGGTAAATCATAGGCACACAGACTGAATTGCCAATTTGTTTATAAGAATTACCTAACACATTACATTGTTTAAAATCTTCTGGAAATCCCATAATTTTATAACATTCAGTAATTGTTAACTTTCTAACTTTATGCTCGGACGGAATATATATATATAAGCGCCCAGATGTTTCCTGCGAAGGAATAGTAGGATGGATACCTGCTACTGAATAAATCCGATTAGGCTGATGATGAACTCTTGACAAGTGTTCTGTATTAGGTCTAACTCCTTTTTTCCATATTGTTTTATGAGTTCTATAACCCACAAACATTAATCCTGATTGTTGAAGTTTTGGATTATCAATTAAAGTATATTCATCAGGTGATAAATAATGAAAGTTATCATCTTTAGATAAAAAGTCCTCTAGCTTAGGAATAGGTCTAACAAGTGATAATTTTTTGAAATTAAAAACTTGTTTTTTGCTAGCAATAATCACCAATCTTTCTCTATTTTGGGGTAAACCAAAATCTCTAGAGTTTAACAAAGCATAACTAACATAATATCCAAGATCTTCAAGTGATTCTAGTATTACTTTTAAAGTTTTTCCGCCATCATGATAAATTAAATATTTGACATTTTCTAAAACCACACAGGGCGGTTGCTTAGCTTCTAAAACACGACAAATATGAAAGAAAAGAGTCCCTCTCGTATCTTCAAACCCCCTACGCTTACCACAAATACTAAAAGGCTGACAGGGAAACCCAGCAGTTAAGACTTCAAAATCTGGGAGGGATTCAATATCTATTTTTGTAACATCTGAAAATGGAATCTGATTAAAATTGTTCTTATAAACTTCTTGACAACTCAAATCAATTTCTGAAGAAAAAATGCATTTATAATTTGCTTGATCAAAACCTAGCCGAAACCCCCCGATCCCTGCAAACAAATCAATAAATCTTAAGTTTTTGCCACAGCTAAGCTCTTTCATGAATATTTTGCAAAAAGTGCTGACCAATTATTTTACATGGTTTTGTCATTGCATTTAACGCCTTATTTTTTAAGGCGATACCCTCACCACAGTGCCTACGGTCACTTGACTAAATAACTCGCGCACATCTTCGTTATACATCCGAATGCAACCATGGGATGCGGCTTGACCTACGGATGCGCGGTTCGGTGTGCCATGAAAACCTGACCAGTTTTTGCCATCTGTCCAAAAGCCAATCCAGCGATCGCCGAGGGGATTTTCAGGATCTTTACTAGGAATGACATCACCTGTGAAGGGATTTTGCCAAGAGGGATATTCTATGGTTTGCAAAACCCGATGATTGCCTAAGGGCGTACTCCATCCTTCCCGACCCACCGCAACGGGATAGGTTTTGAGGGCAATTTCGCCATGAAAGGCGGTGACAGTGCGCTTACGAATGCTGACTTCGAGGCGCGTTATCTGCATTAGATCCCGATCCCATAGTTGCCGACTAGGATTAATTGTGTAGAGAGATTTTAATGGTGGTAGTTTTTGCTGATAGGCAAGGGCTTGATATAGCAGTACCGCCAGTTCGCTTTTAGTAATTGCGGTTTTGGGCGAGAGGATGCGCGGATCGGGATAATTGGTAATTAGAGCTTCCCTTGTGAGGGCAGCGATCGCGGGAATCGCGTAGTCAGGGACTTGAGTAGCATCCCGATACATTGATAGCAAATAGGTTTGCGGTGTTTTCTGATTTTTAGGATTGAGATTTAGTTGACTGGCGATCGCAGTCAAAGCTTCGGCTCTAGTGGCTGGCTCGCTGAGGCGGTTAGTAATTTTAGAAGCATTGCGATTACTAAAGGCGACATCTAACAAATTAGCAAGCTCAGCACGGGTAATGGGGCGATCAGGCTGAAATTGGCTAATGGAATCAGGCGCAACTAAAACATTACTTAAAGCTTGATTGGACAATAAACCTTCTACAAACTTACGCGACCAATGATTTTGTAAATCAATGAACAGAAATCTCGATGTAGTTGATGAGGTTTTTAGATTTCTTGCCGATGCAATCTCGTTAGGGCAAGAAAAAGCAAATGTACCCAAAGCAAATATATTAGTGGCGATCGCAACGCGCACAAAAGAAGAGAAAAGATTTTGCAGATTCTGCGAGCTATGCGATCTGATTTTCATCATTCAATGTGGGATGAGATGGTTGGAAAAATAATATAGCAGAAGAGAGACGTGGAACTAAGTTCTACGTCTCTCTTCTTTAGCAATAAAGTGGCGGCGCGATGCGCCGCCACTTTATACTCTAGATTAGCGAAATGGAATAATTTCGGCGCTTAACCCTGACTGTGCTAGTTTCTGGACTAGCTGATCAGCCGCAGGGCGATCGCTATAGGCTCCGACTTGCACCAGCGTCCTACCACTACGCGATAGACGGAATGCATCGGGAACAATCGTTTTCACCCGTTGCATCACCACTGGGGAAGTCATCGGCACGATTACCCGATATTGGAAGGGCTTGCCTGTGGAGGGATCGAGGTTTGCGGGAGGCAACGCGGCCACACGAGGCGCATTGCTTGAAGATGGGGCGCTATAGTCCCGTTCAATGGTAATGGTCGTTGGGGCGTTATTAGGATTTGTGGCAATCACGGGACTGGGCAATGATTGGTTAGAGCTAGGTGGATTTGCTGGTATAAATACGGTTTTGGGAATATTGGGAGTATTTGGTCTTGTTTCAATGGGAACGGCGATCGTCGTTCCTGTGGGGGCTGGAGAAATGGAAGTAACAGGAAATGATGGCAGTGGTGCAGCGTTAGCAATGGGATTAGTAACAGGCGATCGCGAAGCCGCGAGATCTATTAAACCTTTGACTTTCGCTCGATTAACCTGATTTCCCATCGCCGCGATCGGAATAGTCGTGGCATTGTTAATATCAAATTCGCGATTATTGAAAAAAGTATTATTGCCCTGCGAAGCTGTTGTACCTAGATCGGGTCGAGGAGAAGCATTACCACTGCTCAAAATTACTAAACCATTACGCTGATTATCGGCGATCGCATTGCCGCGTAAGGTGGGCTGAGCCGTATTAGAAATGACGATACCATCGACATTGCGCGAGATTTGGTTGTTAATCAGGTTAACTTGCGATGACTGCCCGATTGATAAACCAAAGCCTGTATTTTCAAAGCGATTACCACTAATTTCGCCCGTACTTGTACCCAGCGCTGAGATGCCGCTACCCGTATTCCCAGTAAATAGATTGTTACTAATAGAAGCATTAGCCGCTCCCGTGAGGAAGATGCCATCATGGGTATTGCGAACGAAGTTATTATTGGCAATCACCACGTTACGGCTCGATTCTAACCAAAGTCCATAACCGCGTGGATTGTTATTTGTAACCGTAACGCCTTCGATGCGGGAGTTATTTGCGGCGGCGATCGCGATATTTTGGCTGGCAAAGGTGGGGCTTATGAAGCGTCCACCACCATTAATGACGACATTATTTCCATTTACGTTAGGATTACCGCGTAAAACAGTACTTTTAGGCAAACGAATCGGAAATCTTTCGCCAGTGGCTTCACTATAAGTACCTGCCCCTAATTGAAAGATCGTACCTTCTTGCGGATTGGCAGCGATCGCGGCGGTCAGCGTCCGAAAAGCTTGATTTTCTGCACCCGCACCGATGGTATCTGATCCTTGGGGTGATACAAAAACTATTTTTTGAGGAGCATTTTGAGCAAAGGCGATCGCTGGCACACCCATTGCCAAGATAAATGTGACATTAGCGACATTGATAAGACTAAGACAGGGAAACTTATTCATAGATTCGATATCCTCAAGATATCTTGCAAACATGATTGAAAAGACTAGCAGGAAGTTGCTTTTGTTTCTCAATTGAGGCTCACCCAAATGGATGATCCTCAATTCTAAATAATTCTGAATAATTAAAGTGCCGCGAAGCGGCACTTTAATTATTCAGAATTAAATCGCTGTACCCAGTAAATACAATAAACTCATCCGAATTGCTACACCATTTGTCACCTGTTTATCGATCAAGCTCAAGCGCGGATCGTCCATCAAGTCAGAGCTAATTTCTACACCTCGATTAACAGGGCCAGGGTGCAGTACTTGGACATTGGGCGCACATTTGGCAAGGCGATCGCGGGTAATTCCGTACTGGGCATGATATTCCCTCAAGCTAGGAATCAGGAATTGTCCCATCCGTTCCATTTGTAAACGTAATGTCATCACAAAATCAGCATCCTCAAGGGCAGGAGCAAGGGAATAATGAATTTTTGCGCCATATTCGGCAAATTCTGGCGGTAACAAAGTTGGTGGTGCGGCAAGATGGACTTCTGCACCATTGGTAATCAAACTCCACAAATTCGATCGCGCTACCCGTGAATGGAGAATATCCCCCACGATCGCTACTTTTTTACCCTTGAGATCCTTAGCTGTGGGCGCAGTGGGATTGAGATACATACAGAGGGTCAGCAGATCGAGCAATGCTTGTGAGGGATGCTCATGCTTGCCATCACCAGCATTGAGAATGGCAACCTTGCCACTGAGGGCATCCATATCGCGGGCGATCGCTAAGGGGACACCTGCCGACTGATGGCGAATCACCATAATGTCTGTTCCCATCGCTAGAAACGTCCGCGCCGTATCTAGAATGGTTTCACCCTTAGAAAGGGAAGATGTGCCGGGGGCAAAATTTAAAGTGTCAGCCGATAGACGCTTGGCGGCAAGCTCAAAACTATTACGGGTACGGGTTGAGGATTCAAAAAACAAATTAGCTACGACTTTGCTCTGCAAGGTTGGAACTTTTTTGTTGCGCCGCGATAGAACTTCTAAAAAGCTAACGGCTGTTTGTAAGACCGTTTCATAATCATTGGTTGTAAAGTCAGACAGCGAGATCACATGTCGGCGCTGCCAAGTAAGTTCAGGCATGGGGATGGAAGCTAGTAAAGCTAAGAAATAAATCTAGGAGTTGAAATCACGCCGATGGGTGCGGGGGCAACCATATCGTCTGGCAAGAAAGCACGGGAGCTAACTAATACAAGCGTAAACAAAAAGACGGCGAAAATAATAAACGGTGCAATGTACTGACGAAAGAAAGGCACGGTTTTAAATTGTAGATTACGCCTATATTATCTACGATTTCGTGGCGATCATGAAAATGGATATTTTATGAAAATTATTTCATCAAAAGTATAGCTACCACCAGTCTTGTTAGGAAACAAAACCATAATTGAGAGTCGGCGCTTAGCGCCGACTCTCAATTATGGTTTTGTTTAGGACATAAAACTTTTTTGCTATATTCTCGTGAAAGGTATTGTGTAAAAAAATGAATGAATTTAAATTCCTGCTAAATAGTATTGATGAATGTAAAGCTAGATTGGATACCTTACGTCAAACCTTAGACCACAGGACAATCAAGGAAGCATTGCAGGTTGAATTTTTATATGAAAGTAATCGTATTGAAGGCAATACTCTAACCTTGCGCGAAACCCAACTAGTCATTAATGAAGGGATGACAATTGGTGGGAAAAGTATGCGCGAACATTTAGAAGCGATTAATCATAAAGAGGCAATTTTATTTATTGAAGATCTGGTTGTCCAGAAAATGGACCTCTCAGCATATGTCCTTAAGCAAATTCATGCCATTGTTCTATACGGAATTGATCGAGAAAATGCGGGAGTTTATCGGAAATTACCTGTGGCGATCGCAGGGAGTAAGTATTTACCGCCCCAACCCTATTTATTGCAAGACTTAATGGAGGAATATTTTCAATTTTATGATCGGCATAAAGATAGTTTTCATCCTGTGGTTTTAGCGGCAGAAATGCATGAAAGACTGGTCACAATCCATCCTTTTATTGATGGCAATGGTAGGACTTCGCGCTTAATTATGAACTTGATTTTGTTACAACATGGATTTCCCTTAGCGATCATTGGTGGTGACTATGAGAGTCGCATTGCTTACTATGACGCGCTCGAAGAAGCACAGACTAATAACAATCGGCAATCTTTTATAGTTTTGATTGCCGAAAAGGTTTTGCTTGCATTGCAAAGATATATCAATATATTGAGTCCTCAAGGATAGTAGAGCGCTCTTAATACAAAAATATTGTTAAAAGCGGCGCAAAGTGCCGCTTTTAACAATATTTTTGTAAAAGTAGTTAAACCAAACCCCAAATAAAGGTCGGCGGCGCTTCGCGCCGCCGACCTTTATTTGGGGTTTAGACATAATGCGTTTGCCCTGTTTGTAAATTCCATAGCCCTGTGTAAATGCCATTGAGGGCAACTAACTGATCGTGAGTTCCTACTTCCACGACTTTGCCCTGATCCATGACATAAATGTGATCGGCATTGCGAATGGTAGAGAGACGATGGGCGATCGCGATCGTAGTTCGGTTTTGAGTAATGTGATCAATGGATTTTTGAATCGCGGCTTCGGTTTCATTATCGACGGCGGAAGTCGCTTCATCGAGAATTAATATCGGTGGGTTGCGTAACACCGCACGGGCGATCGCAATTCTTTGCCTTTGTCCACCTGAAAGCTTTTGACCGCGCTCACCGACAATCGTATCGTAGCCTTGGGGCAAAGCTTGAATAAAGTCATGGGCTTCCGCAATTTTGGCAGCTTCCACAATTTGCTCCACTGTCGCATCAAAGGAACCATAGGCAATATTTTCTAAAACGGAACCGTGAAAGAGAAAGACATCTTGGCTGACCCAGCCCATAGCAGAACGCAGCGATCGCAATTCTAATTCGCGAATATCGATGCCATCTAACAGGATATTTCCCGATTGGATTTCGTATAGACGCAGCAGTAATTTTACTAAGGTACTTTTACCCGAACCCGTTGCACCAACGATCGCTGTGGTTTTATGGGGCGCAATTTCTAAAGATAGACGCTCCACAATCGGAAAATTAGGGTTATAGCCAAAGGTGACATCCTTTAACTGGATTTCTCCTAATACTAATGCTGGATCGGGTAGAACCTTAGAGCCTGAATGGATCGCGATCGGTGTATCCAGCAAATCGAGAATCCGATTCGTGGAAGCCATGGCTCTTTGGTATTGATCGAGGGTTTCGCCTAAGCGCGTCAGGGGCCATAGCAATCGCTGGATCAGATAGACCATGACCGAATAGTTGCCAACTGATAATCGTTGGGCTTGTACTTCTAATCCTCCGTAGTAAAGGATTGCGATAAATCCAATAAAGATTAAAATCCGAATTAAGGGAACAAAGGCGGCACTATAGGCGATCGCCTTGCGATTACTTTGACGATAACGATTGCTTTCCTTGTCAATGCGTTTGCGTTCATAATCTTCAGTGACAAAGGCTTTAATCGTTGTGATTCCACCAATATTATTAGACAGTTGCCCATTGAGTAAACCCACCTTCTCGCGGACATCAGCATAACGCGGCGCGAGGAATTTCTGAAACCAGACGGAACCCCACAAGATAAAGGGCATCGGGGCTAGGGCTAACCAAGCTACATTGGGCGTAATCAGAAAAAATGCGCCGCCAATTAACAGAATTGTTGCCGAAACTTGAATAACTTCATTCGCGCCACCATCGAGAAATCTTTCCAATTGATTGACATCATCACTCAAAATCGACATCAAACCACCCGAACTACGCTCCTCAAAAAAAGCAAGTTCCAATTCCTGTAAATGCTGATAGGCATCAAGGCGCAGGTCATGCTGCACGGTTTGAGCAAGGTTGCGCCACTGAAGGGCATAGGCATATTCAAAGATCGACTCCAATCCCCAAATCACACCACTGATTGCGGAAAGCACAAACAACTGTGCAGGTAAACCCTGAACACCCAAGGGATTTGCCCAAAAGTTCTCTTTTTGTAATACCAGATCGATCGCTGCACCAATTAGAACTGGCGGTGCAAGGTCAAAGAACTTATTGAGAATGGAACAGGTGGTTGCAGTCCAAATTTGTTGACGATAATTTCGTGCATAGCGAGTAAGTCGGATCAAGGGATGAACAGTAGACATTTGGTAATTGCTAGAATTATTGGCATTAGATCAGTTTATCGCGATCCTTTTGATAACTGGGATACCTATGCACTCAAATAAGCTCATGTCTTTTGCTACCACTACCTCACCGATCCATACTAATTTTCAGATTCGCGCCAATATTTTCGATCTGCAACCGAGCCTTGTCCAGTGGCGGAGAGACTTTCATCGCTTTCCCGAATTAGGTTTTCAAGAAAAGCGCACATCCACGGCGATCGCTGAAAAACTAACCGCATGGGGTATTCCTCACCAAACGGCGATCGCCCAAACGGGCATCGTCGCCACGATCACAGGTAAAAAAGCAGGTCAGGGGCAAGGCAAGCACAAAGTTTTAGCAATCCGTGCGGATATGGATGCGTTACCAATTCAGGAAGAAAATATTGTTAGTTATAAATCTCAAATCGAAAACATGATGCACGCCTGTGGTCATGATGGACATACGGCGATCGCTTTAGGTACGACAAAATATTTATGGGAACATCGTGAGGATTTTAGCGGAACCGTAAAAATCATTTTCCAACCCGCCGAAGAAGGACCTGGGGGCGCAAAGCCAATGATCGAGGCGGGAGTGCTAGAAAATCCTAGGGTTGATGCTTTGATTGGTTTACATCTCTGGAATAATTTGCCCCTTGGTACGGTCGGCGTGCGAAGTGGTGCATTAATGGCAGCAACGGAATACTTCCATTGCAAAATCATCGGACGTGGTGGACATGGCGCACTTCCCCATCAAACCATTGATTCCATTTTAGTTACTGCTCAAATAGTCAATTCTATCCATAGCATTGTTTCTCGCAATGTCAGCCCCCTTGAGTCGGCGGTGATTAGTATTGGTGAATTCCATGCTGGTTCGGCGGTGAATGTGATTCCTGATTCCGCTAGAATTAGTGGCACAGTGCGCTATTTTAATCCTGAAGTTGGCATCAAATTAGCATCTCGCATGGAAGAAGTAATCGCGGGAATCTGCGCGGCTCATGGTGCAAACTATGATTTGCAATATCATAAGCTCTATCCTGCGGTGATCAATGACTATGCGATCGCGGAATTAGTTCGCTCCGTAGCCGAAACCGTCATTGAGACTCCCGCAGGCATTGTCCCTGAATGTCAAACGATGGGCGGGGAAGATGTATCCTTCTTTTTGGAAGCTGTCCCTGGTTGCTATTTCTTCCTCGGTTCCGCTAATCCAGATAAAGGTTTAGCCTATCCCCATCACCATCCCCGATTCAATTTCGATGAGACAGCTTTAGCGACTGGTGTAGAGATTTTTGTCCGTTGTGTTGAGAAGTTTCTGAATTAGGAATAATTTTTTAAACATTTTCCAAGTGGTTACAAATAGCTATAATCACAAAAAATAATGGTTACGATATGACTAACAGCAAAATTTATCTAAAAGGGGTAAAAGCCTATGGATATATTGGATATCTACCCGAAGAGAATGTATTAGGACAATGGTTTGAGGTGGATGCCACCCTATGGGGAGATTTTGAAAAATCCACCTACAGTGATGATCTTGAAGATACGGTTAACTACATTTCCTGTATCCGCAAGATTGAAAATTTAATTCAGACTCAGAAGTTTAAGTTGATTGAGCGACTGGCAGGTGCGATCGCTGATAGCCTCCTCGAAGATTTAAAAATCACCCAAGTTGAAGTCAAAATCATTAAGCACCCACCTATCCCCAATTTTCTCGGTTCCGTCGCTGTCGAAATTGGGCGATCGCGGGATCAAATTAGTCCCACAAGTACCACAACCAAGCTAGAAACATTACCCGAATCTCCACCTAAAACCAGCCCAAAAGCCAAATTAATCAACGATTCTTCTTCATCAATCATCAATCATCAATCATCAAATTCTGAAAACCCTAAAATCATTAGCATCCATACCGATGGCGCTTGTTCTAAAAATCCAGGTCCGGGGGGATGGGGCGTAGTCATTCATTTTTCCGATGGCAGCACCAAAGAACTCGGCGGCGGTATTCGCGAAACTACCAATAATCAAATGGAATTACAGGGTGCGATCGCGGCCCTAGAATTTCTCGCCTCTCAAAAACAATCCACCCCTGTCGATCTCTATACCGACAGTAAATATGTCCTCGATGGCATTACTAAATGGATCAAGGGCTGGAAAAAGAATGGCTGGAAAACCAAAGATAATAAGCCTGTCAAAAATCAAGAATTCTGGCAACAACTCGATCCTCTTAATTCATCCAATATTCGATGGCATTGGGTAGAAGGTCATTCTGGCGATCCTGATAACGAAAGATGCGATGCGATCGCCCGCAGCTACACCGCCAAGTATGCCTAAAACAAAAGAGACTCGCATAGCGAGTCTCTTTTGTTTATACATGAAGATCAGGCGGCGCAAAATCAAAGGGTAGCTCGTTATTAATCGCTTGAATTTGCTTAGCTTCGTAAGCATTCACCTCATTAATATGAGGAACCAAAATTTGCTTGAGCCGATCGCGATAAAAGCGATGCAAACTGTAATTTGGTGTGGCAGGAAAACCGCGCCGCTTTTTGTGTTGACCTCCTGCCCCTGGGTCAAAGCGTTTAATACCCTGTGCGATCGCCCACTCAATCGGTTTGTAATAGCAAGCATTAAAGTGTAAACAATCAATTTCTTGCACCGATCCCCAATAGCGTCCAAAAAGCTGATCATCTTTACGAATACAAAAAGACATGCCCACAGGTTGCGGATAGTCTGCAATTTCTCCCGCCACAAACACAAGGCGATCGCGAAAACTATGGGCTAAATTTTCAAAAAACTTACGATTTAGATATTTGCTGCCGCCCCAAAACTTATTGCAATGATCGTTATATAGCTCATACATATAGCCATAGAAATAATGGGGAATCTCTTCACCTGTATATACTCGCATCGTGATCCCCGTACTTTCCACCGATTTACGCTCCCGCTTAATATTGCGGCGCTGATTCGCATTGAAATTTTTGAGATAATCATCAAAATCCGTAAATTCTTGATTTTCCCAAACATAACTATGGTGCATCCAAGTCGTGAAGCCCCGCGACTCCAACTCATGCTTCCAACTAGGATCAACATATAAAAAGTTACAGCCCGACATCTGATAGCGATCGCAAAGTTTGTCGATCTCCGCCAACATCAAGTCATAGATTTTTGATAACTCATCAGGATTGTCGCTCAAATCAGGATGCACCAAAAAGCGATAACCCACCGCAGGCGTAAACGGAGCCATTCCCAATAATTTCGGATAATACTCAATCCCTAATCGATAGGACAAATCCGCCCATTGATGGTCAAACACAAACTCCCCCTGACTATGCCCCTTGATATACAAAGGCGCAGCCGCCACCAATACATCCCTTTGCCATACCAATAAATGACTCGGTAGCCACCCTTGCTGCGCGATCGCACAACCAGAGGATTCTAAATTCGAGAGCCACTCCCATTCAAAAAAGGGATTCGTCAAAGGTTTTGCGAGAATATTCCATACTTCAGCCTTGACCTTATTAACCGTATCCACCCAAGTCGTCGTATAACGGGAAGCCTGTTGCAGCATAGTAAAAGTCTTGGCTGTATTTTAGGTAAAGTGTTCAATAAACATATCTTAACAAATGTCCATCAAACAAGTCTAAACAAATCAAAACGTTTATCCCACAATCCTTCTAACTTTTAGACTTGATTAACTCAAGAAATCCATGAATTTATGTAAAGAAAAAGTATCCTTTGATACTACTTAAGCTAATGTATATACATGGCACAAGAGACAAAGTAACTCAGCCCATTCACCAGTCTAGCTTACATACCGAATCTGAATTTTTGGTATCGTGAGGAGATAGCGGAAGGAAGAGTTGAAACTCTAAATCATTAGATTAGCGCTTTGTTGCTCCCCGCGATTTGTCGGTCTTTATGGGGCAGTGCCTATTCCAAAGATCGGTGTAGTTTTGATAGCTTCGACAGCCTGTATTGTTATTAGGGTCTCTTAGATTATTACCTAGTGTTTAATTAGGGTTCTACCTATCACACAGGTAAATTGAGACAAGCTTATATAGTTATAAAGATAAGGGCTACAACGAATAGTTAATCAATACCTAACACGCATTAGCAAACCTCTAGTAAAAAGATAAAATTGAATTACATAAGCCAATGAGTCTAACAGCCTTCTGTTAGACTCATTCAGTTTTTTGGGGATAAATTTTTATATAAACCAAACGCTAATTTCTGTTGGTTTTTAGAGTCAGAAAATCTGTGAATTTATGTAAACAAATAGTGTCATGTAACACCACATAAGTTAACGTATATACATAGCACAAGAGACAGAGCAACTCAATCCAAACGCAAGTTCAGCTTAAATTTTCAAAAGTAGTCTTTTGAATCAAAAAGGAGGAAAAGCAAATAGAAAGAGTTAAAAGTCAAAATCATCGGATTGACGCTTTGTTGCTCCCCGCGATTCTTCGATCTTTACGGGGCAGTGCTTATTCCAAAGATCGGTGTGGTTTTGATAGCTTCGATAGCCTATATTATTATTAAGGTCTCTTGAGTTTTCTCAGTGTCGGTTTAGGTTTTGACCTAGCATTGCGGTAGACGGGACAAACTAGTTTAGCTAAAAAAATAAGGGCTATAGCGTACAGTTAATCAATATCGAACACGTCCAGTTCAACATCTAGTAAAAAACTAATTGAATTACTTTAAGACATGAGTCTAGCAGCCTTCTGCTAGACTCATTGAGTTTTTGGGGATAAAAACAAAAGGTGTCGCTTCGCGACACCTTTTGTTTTTATGAGCCATTTTTCGGTAAAATAAACAACGATTTATTACTTTCATAATCCTTACTCAGGGGTAAACGAGCCTTGCCTAAAATCGTTATCGCTGGCAACTGGAAAATGTACAAAAACCAGTCAGAAGCCAAAGCATTTTTTTCAGAATTTCCCAGCCATCTAAAAGACACCGCATCTCAAGCGGCGATCGCTGATCGGCAAATCCTTATTTGCGTCCCCTATACTAATCTCGCCATTTTGCAAACCATCGTCCCAGCGATCGGTCAAGGTAACCTCAGTATTGGCGCTCAAAATGTCCATTGGGCAGAAAACGGCGCATTTACAGGGGAGATCTCCGCACCAATGCTAGTCGAACTTGGCATTAAATATGTGATCGTTGGACATAGTGAACGTCGTCAGTTTTTCGGCGAGACCGATGAAACCGTAAACAAGCGACTCAAATCTGCCCAAGCGCATGGACTCACCCCCATACTTTGTGTCGGTGAAAGCAAGCAACAACGGGATGCCAACGAAACAGAATCTTGGATTTTTTCCCAACTTGCTGCCGATCTCGTCGATGTTGACCAAAATAATTTGATTATCGCTTACGAACCAATTTGGGCGATCGGCACAGGTGTCACCTGTGCATCTAGCGAAGCAAACCGCGTAATTGGACTAATTCGTAGTAAACTTATAAACCGCGATGTTACAATTCAGTATGGTGGTTCCGTCAAACCCGATAATATTGACGAAATCATGGCGCAACCTGAAATTGATGGTGTGCTAGTTGGTGGAGCAAGTCTTGACCCAGCAGGCTTTGCCCGAATTGTAAACTATCGTTAGTTTTGCCTATATTGCTTTTTTATTTACAAGCTGTCCATATACCCATATATAACAAGTACATAAAAGTATATAAAAGTATACCAAGACAGCGATCGCCACAGCCGACATAACCATAGCAAAGCTTATTAAGTTATAAAAATTGACTTTATGAGATCTACTTTGTTATAATTATGTGCTGTTGATTAGAATACACAGCCGCAGATATACCAAATCATCACTTATGCCCACGATCCAACAGCTCATCCGCAGTGAGCGCCAAACCATAAACACAAAAACAAAATCTCCTGCCCTAAAAAGTTGTCCTCAACGCAGGGGAGTATGTACGCGCGTCTACACTACAACACCCAAAAAGCCTAACTCTGCACTTAGAAAAGTAGCACGGGTACGCCTGACTTCTGGATTTGAAGTCACCGCATATATCCCTGGGATTGGGCATAACCTCCAAGAACACTCCGTTGTGATGATTAGAGGCGGTCGTGTAAAAGATTTACCAGGTGTGCGTTATCACATTATTCGTGGAACCCTTGACACTTCAGGCGTAAAGGATCGCAAGCAAGGACGCTCTAAGTATGGTGCAAAGCGACCCAAACCAGGTCAAGCCCCAGCCGCAAGCACTGGCAAGAAGAAGAAGTAAAAATCAATCCGCAAAAGGTTGTTTAGCAGCCATTTAGTAAAATTAGCAATTCATTTTATAAGGTGAATTTAGTACCGTAATGTCCCGTAGAACGAAAGCTTCAAAGCGCATAACTCCCCCTGACTCGGTTTACAACAGCCGTCTTATTAGCATGCTCATCCGTCGTGTAATGTCACGCGGCAAGCATTCTGTTGCCTCTCATATCGTTTACAAAGCCCTTGACACCATTGGCGAACGTACAGGTAACCCACCTCTAGAAGTGTTTGACCGTGCTATTCGCAATGCAACCCCATTGGTAGAAGTTAAAGCCCGTCGTGTTGGTGGTGCTACCTACCAAGTACCGATGGAAGTCCGCACCGATCGCGGCGTAGCCCTAGCTCTTCGCTGGTTAGTCCAATATTCCCGCGCTCGTGCTGGACGTAGCATGATCACAAAGCTTGCTAACGAATTAATGGATGCCGCCAATGAAACTGGTCAAACCATCCGTAAGCGCGAAGAAACCCACAAAATGGCAGAAGCAAACAAAGCCTTCGCTCACTACCGTTACTAAGGTTATTAAACCGTAGCTTACCTCGCTATACTATTCTTAATATAAATTCTCAATTCCTGACAAACACGAGGAAACTATTGTGGAACGAACTATCGCCTTAGATAAGGTACGCAATATAGGTATTGCGGCGCATATTGACGCTGGTAAAACCACAACTACAGAACGTATTCTGTTCTACTCTGGTGTTGTTCACAAAATAGGCGAAGTCCATGATGGAAACGCAACAACAGATTGGATGGCGCAAGAACGCGAGCGCGGTATTACCATTACGGCAGCAGCGATCAGCACCAGTTGGAAAGATCACCGCATTAACATCATCGACACGCCTGGACACGTTGACTTCACCATTGAAGTAGAACGTTCCATGCGTGTGCTTGATGGTGTAGTCGCGGTTTTCTGTGCTGTAGGTGGTGTACAACCTCAGTCAGAAACCGTGTGGAGACAAGCCGATCGCTATAAAGTACCTCGCCTTGTATTCGTTAACAAGATGGATCGCATGGGTGCGAATTTCTTGCGAGTACGCGAGCAGATTCGCGCTCGTTTTGGCTCAAACGCTGTTCCTATCCAACTTCCCATTGGCAGTGAAGCAGAACTAGTCGGCATTGTCGATCTCGTCAAAATGAAAGCCTACATCTATAAAGACGAAATAGGCAAAGATATTGATGAAGTAGATATTCCTGCCGATTTAGCTGATTTAGCTAATGATTGGCGCGGCAAGCTACTTGAATCAGTAGCCGACTCTGATGATGTTCTTATGGAAAAATATCTTGAAGGTGAAGAACTCACCGAAGATGAGATTAGGACAGGGCTGCGTAAAGGTACTTTAAGCGGCAAAATCGTCCCGATGACCTGCGGTTCAGCCTTCAAAAATAAAGGCGTACAGCTCCTACTAGATGCCGTTATTGATTATCTTCCTGCCCCTAGCGATGTTAAACCAGTCATAGGTTTATTAGCCAACGGGGAAGAAGCTATTCGTGAAGCCAAGGATGACTCACCAATGTCGGCACTTGCCTTCAAAATCATGTCTGACCCCTATGGTCGTCTTACCTTTGTGCGCGTTTATTCTGGAGTCTTGAAGAAGGGTTCTTATGCACTGAACTCTAGCAAGAATAAGAAAGAGCGTATTTCTCGCTTAATCGTATTAAAGGCTGACGATCGCCAAGAAGTTGATGAACTCAGAGCAGGAGATCTAGGAGCCGTATTAGGACTCAAAGACACCTTTACTGGTGACACGCTTTGTGACGACAATGCCCCAATCGTTCTAGAAACCCTATTTATTCCAGAGCCTGTTATTTCTGTAGCTGTTGAGCCGAAAACAAAGCAGGATATGGAAAAACTATCCAAGGCTCTACAATCCCTTTCTGAAGAAGATCCTACCTTCCGTGTGGCAACAGATTCAGAAACCAACCAAACGATTATTTCTGGCATGGGTGAGCTTCACCTTGAAATTCTCGTTGATCGAATGAAGCGTGAGTTTAACGTTGAAGCTAATGTTGGCGCACCTCAGGTAGCTTATCGCGAAACCATTCGTAAAACTGTCACCGACATTGAAGGTAAATTTGCCCGTCAAAGTGGTGGTAAGGGACAATATGGTCACGTTGTGATCAATTTGGAACCTACCGAGCCAGGTACAGGGTTTGAATTTGTATCGAAGATTGTTGGTGGTGTGATTCCTAAGGAGTTCATCAAGCCTTCAGAACAAGGTATGAAGGAAGCCTGTGAATCGGGAATTCTGGCAGGTTATCCTGTGATCGACCTCAGGGCTACTCTTATACATGGTTCTTTCCATGACGTTGACTCTTCAGAAATGGCTTTTAAAATTGCTGGTTCGATGGCAATCAAGGAAGCTGTAATGAAGGCGCAGCCAATTTTGTTGGAACCAATGATGAAGGTTGAAGTTGAAACTCCTGAAGACTACATGGGTGATGTTATCGGTGACCTTAGTCGTCGTCGTGGCAACATTGCGGGTATGGATGATACCCCTTCTGGCAAGAAGGTTGAGGCAAGAGTTCCTTTGTCTGAGATGTTTGGTTATTCTACTGACCTTCGTTCGTCAACTCAGGGTAGAGCAAGCTTCTCAATGGAATTTAGCCATTATGAAGAAGTGCCAAAGAATGTGGCTGAAGCCATCATTGCTAAAAGCAAGGGCAAAGAGTAGTCCTCTAAATTACTCTACAAATACTCTATAAAACTAGAGTAATAAATACCCAAAATACTCTATAAACAAAATACTCTATAAACTAGAGTAACAATTACCAACTTTAAGGATAATTAAGAAAAATGGCACGCGCTAAATTTGAGAGAACCAAGCCCCACGTTAATATTGGTACTATCGGTCACGTTGACCATGGTAAGACCACTTTAACTGCTGCAATTACGATGACCCTTGCTGCCGCAGGTCAAGCAACGGCAAAAGCATACGACCAAATCGATGCTGCACCTGAAGAAAAGGCTCGTGGTATCACTATCAACACTGCTCACGTTGAGTACCAAACCACTGAGCGTCACTATGCTCACGTTGACTGTCCTGGACATGCTGACTATGTTAAGAACATGATCACTGGTGCAGCACAAATGGATGGAGCAATTTTGCTCGTATCTGCGGCTGATGGTCCTGAGCCTCAGACTCGCGAACATATTCTGCTTGCTCGTCAGGTCGGTGTACCTAACCTCGTTGTTTTCTTGAACAAAGAAGACCAAATGGAAGGCGAAGAAGAGCTAGTCGAGCTAGTTGAACTCGAAGTGCGTGAGTTGCTCTCTTCCTACGATTTTGACGGCGACAATATTCCCATCACCCGTGGTTCGGCTTTGGAAGCAGTTAAAATAATGACTGCTAACCCAAAGACTGCTCGCGGTGAAAATCCTTGGGTGGACAAGATTTGGACATTGATGGATACTGTCGATGCCTCAATTCCTACTCCTGAGCGTGCTGTTGACAAGCCTTTCTTGATGGCTGTTGAAGATGTATTCTCGATCACTGGTCGTGGTACGGTTGCAACTGGTCGGATTGAGCGTGGTACTGTCAAGGTTGGCGATGTTGTTGAGCTAGTTGGTATTACTGATACCCGTACTACTACTGTTACTGGCATTGAAATGTTCAAGAAGAGCCTCGATGAAGGTCTAGCTGGTGACAACGCAGGTTTATTGTTGCGTGGTATTCAGAAGGCTGATATTGAACGTGGTATGGTTTTGGCTAAGCCTAAGTCGATCAATCCTCACACTCAATTTGAAGGTCAGGTTTACATTTTGACTGAGAAAGAAGGTGGTCGTAAGACTCCTTTCTTCCCTGGATATCGCCCTCAGTTCTATGTGCGTACAACTGACGTAACTGGAACCATTGTTACTTTCACTGCTGATGATGGCAGTGCTGCGGAAATGGTAATGCCTGGCGATCGCATTAAGATGACCGTTGAGTTGATCAACCCCATTGCGATCGAAAACGAAATGCGTTTTGCTATTCGTGAAGGCGGTCGTACTGTTGGATCAGGTGTTGTAACTAAGATTTTGAAATAGTTCTTTGGTTTTTCAACAACAAAAAGCCTCGCAATGCGAGGCTTTTTGTTGTGCCGAATTTTAATTTTGGCGCGATCGCCTCTTTAATCTCTGTGCAGGTAAATTGTAACTGCATCCTGTATGCAAAATTTTCAAGGAATGAAGGATAAAAAGCTTTTCTCCGATGCAGAAACCAAGCTTGGAAAGTCTAACTTTCTCGGTGTCGAGGGACGCTCGATGTCGTTACAAAGCTCAGCGTGTTTCCGATGCAATAGCAGGATTAGCTGAGAAGCTCACCCTATACTCGTCCGCGAGTTAGGGATAGGAGTCGTCACAACTACCGATTATCTTGAAACAACTAAATTGGTTTTGCTCAAAAAATGCGTTGCGAATATCTTCTAAAAGTGCAAGATAGCCATTAGTATTAGGGTGCAAACCATCCTGACAGATGCGATCGCGCATCCAAGTTTGTCCCCGTTCTTGCCATAGATCGAAGATATCTAAATAGGGAATATCACGCATTTGACAAGCGGATTTTGTGAATTCCTTATAGCGAAATTGATCTTCATGATTGAAGTGTAAACAGTCAAGAAAAGGCATTTTTGACTCATCGACAGGAACCATCCCTACAAAGATCACGGGGCAGAAAGTTTGTGCTTTGTCGAGCAAGTTAACCATTTCTAAGGTGAAGCGATCGTAATCGGTGATATTTCGACCTTCTCGCTTCGCAATTCTTGCGGAGTCATTCACCCCAACGGACAAAATCATCACATCAGGAATCTTATTGCGGAGTTCACCCCGCAGTAAAAATTCTTGCTCTAAACGCTGGTTGACATGGGCAGCCGTATCGCCTCTGACTCCTAAGTTATAGAGAACATGCCCTGATGCTACACCCATCCATTGCCGCCGCAGTTGCTCTACCCAGCCGCCATTAACAGGATCACCGTAACCATAGATGATACTATCGCCAAAAGCTATGACCCTTAGCGGTTGCTGACCGCGAGAAGAAATATTTGGAGCTTGCAAAAGGTTTAGGGTTGTCATCAGAAAATGCACTTAGAAAAAATGATTGATTTGGTGACTTCACGAATCTACATTCAGGTTAACGCAACTAAGTACTTTTACTTAATACTTCTTTAGCGAGATCTTTGCCCCCCCCCAAAAAAAGGTCGGCGGCGCGAAGCGCCGCCGACCTTTTTGGGGGGTTAATTACGCATTTTTTTAATCAACTTCTGTAGTTCCAAAGCTTCTTGATATTGAGGTTGTTCTTTGAGTACTTTCTCGACAGCAAAAAATGATTCATCATAACGCTCTGCACGGTATAGGGTCGCGGCTAAGGCGTATTGGGTATCAATTTTAGCAATACCTCCCCATAGTATGTTTGCTTTGAGAGAACGAGAATAGGCGTTGATAGCTTCTGCATCTTTATTTTGATTGTAGAAAATCACGCCCCGATTGTGCCAGACTTCAGAGAATCCACCCGATAAATCTATAGCCTTTTGATATGCTTGCAAGGCTTCCTCATTGCGGTTGAGCTTCTTCAGCACATTGCCCTTCTTATACCAAGAAGCATAGTCATCGGGTTCAAGGGTAATAACTTGATCATAGGCAGCGATCGCCTCTGGATAAAGACTTAAAGCCGTTAATGCATCCGCCTTCCCATACCAAGCATTAGTATAATTCGGATTTTGAGCAATTAATTGCTGGAAAGCAATTAATGCTTTTTGATTTTCGCCTTGATCGAGCAATCGAATGCCATTAATATAAGCCTCATAAAAATCTTCACTGATATTATCGCCAAAGAACTTGATCTGAGGATTATCTCGGCGAATTTTTTGACCACGCTCAAAAATTTGAATCGTATCTTTATAACTTCCTAATCTTGATTTTGCCTCAGCCTGACCATAGTAGATTACATAGTCTTGAATGCTGAGTAAGTCTTTAGATGCGATGTAAGGAGTATTGGGAGAGAGTAAAACCGCACGACGATAGGCCGATTTTGCTTCTGTATAGCGTTCTAATCGGAACAAGGCTAATCCTCTAAAAAACCAGACAAAACTATAGTTAGGCTTAATTTTGATGGATTGATCTAAAGAAGCGATCGCCTCTTCATAGCGCTTGAGATCGACCAACGCTGTACCACGATTGAACCACCATAGATAATAATCCTCAGGCTGTGAGCGAGGCTCGACGCGATCGACGAAAACTGCCCCAGGGCTAATTTGTAATGCTTTGTCGTAGGAAGCGATCGCCTGATCAAATTTTTTGAGTCCAGCCAAGGCTAAGCCATGATTGTTCCATAGCTCTGGATCTTTAGTTCCACGTTCATCTTGCAAAGCTAATTCAAAACAATTCAGAGCAGCTTGAAATTTTTTTTGCTTCAGATAAATGTTGCCCAATAATTTGTAATTACCAGGATGCTTAGGCGTTGAGCCAATGTTACAAACCAGCGTTTGACTATAAGCAGATTGATCGGTGAATACCAAAAAAAATTCTAGGGTATAACCTGAGACAATCAAGAAATAAGTTAATGACCGAAGAACTAAAGACTGAAAATTCATAAACCTTATTTTTTGATGATAGTAGGTTTTGATTTGAAAGCCGAGCTTCTTAGAATTCTATTTAGCAACACGCGGCGCTGGTGGTAGTGGCGGATTAGACTCTTCTGTAGAGAGGTTATAAGTTACTAAGGGTGGATTATAAGTTGCTACAGGAGGGTTATAAGGTTCAGCAGGAGGAGCATTATAAGTTGCTACAGGAGGGTTATAAGGTTCAGCAGGAGGACTATAAGTTGCTACAGGAGGAGGACTATAAGGTTCTGGAGTTATATTGCGCGGAGTTTCTACATTTAGGTTAGCGGATATAGCAGACAATCCTAAGGGTAAAATATCAGGACTATCTGGATTTGGTGTTGATTTTTCTGGAGCGTCTTTACGCTGCCGTTGCCAAGAAGAAATTATTGAGATAAGGTCATTTTTTTTCTGAACAGCCCCTTGCCATTGAGTCAAGAATTGATCAGATGTTGCTTGGATTCGACTGCTAAATGGGACTTCTTTGCCAGTGGATTGATTTTCCGTCGATTGATTTATAGTCTTGGCAAATTCTAAATCTTTACTGATAGTAGCCACAGATTTAGGCTGCATATAAAAATAAGATCCGACAGCACCGCTAATAGTAGCTCCCAAAACCAAAAACATAACAGTTAAGATTCTTATTCCGCCTTTAGTAGTTACTTTAGATGTTTTGTTATAGGCTTTTGCTTTTCTGTGAATTTTGGAGTTAGAGAAATTCGCCTTAAATCTCTTTGTTCTATAACCATAATTTGATTCTGAACCTAATAGTTCTAGAGAGCGTGTTTCTTCAGATAATGGTTGTTTTGGCGATGAATCTTGAGGATTAGTATTTGGGGATAAATTAGTATTTGGGGATAACAGAGTTAGCTGATTATTGTGTAGAGATGTAAGCGTAGATTCGGAAGGGCTAATAACTGGTTGTATAGATCGCAACATTTGTCCTGCATTAATGTAGCGACAATCAGGTTCATTAAAGAGAGCCATGTTTAAGATTTTCATAAACTGATCGCTAACAGTGCAGAAATCTTGCCATTTCCATGAATTGTTTGATGTTTTCAGTGCTTCAGGGGGCTGTCCTGTTAGCAACACTATAATTGATACACCGAGCGCATAAATATCATCTGTGGGTGTTGTTTGTTGCGTTTCCACAAATTCTGGGGCCAGATAGGTCGGATCATTTATCCCATTACCGTCCAGCAGAATGATTTCCATACGACTGTAATCGTAGGCAACTGTATCTAGAGAGATCGAGCCGTGGGTTTGATCGCGGTCATGCAATTCGCTTAAATGAGGAAGTACTTGCCGCAAAATGTCCTTTGCTTCTGCTTCAGAAATTCCAGAGTCAGAAATAGGGGTAAGTAATGTGCGATATGTGGAATATGTTAAATGTTGCGTTTGCATAACTTCTCAACTCCATTATTTTAGACCTGTGGGAATGTCATCCCCAAAAGCTTTGCAATTTTTCTGCAATAGGTATTTCAGAAGATTTTTATCACGAAAATATTAAAATTTAGTTAAGATTTAGTCTACGCAAGCTTTGTAGGATTTTTCCAGTATATCGCAACAAGTCTATTTGACATTCATCTCGTAAGGTTATTAGGACAGTAAACTTCGGATTTAGATGTAATACATGGTAGTCGCAATTTGGCGTTGGCGTTGCCGATCGCACAAATCTTTTAATGTACAGCCGTCTAACACACTGGATGCAGCCTTTTGTGCAGCTTCCCAAGCTTCACGAATTACGGAAACTGAGGCGCTCTCATGATTTGCTTTATAGGTTTTCTCGGAGATGGGATCGTGACCTTCGATGCCTCGAATAATTTCTAGTAAGCTAATTTCCCAAGGTTCACGGGCTAGAATATATCCACCTTTAGAGCCACGTTGACTTTTGACCAAGCCCTGTCGCTTGAGGGTTGCCAATAGCTGCTCTAAATAGCGATCGGGGATATTTTGTTGATTGGCAATTTGACGAATTTGGAGGGGTTGATCAAGCGCAAAATTACTAGCTAACTCCAGCATCGCCAAGATTGCATATTCACTCTTTAAGGAAAGTTCCACAACTATCTATGACTCTTAATTTAACTTAATTTAACTTAATTTAACTTAATTTAATATTTAATATTTAATATTTATATTTGGTATTAAGTAGCTAGGCGCAATCAAATATAAAACCCTAAAACCTGTGGCGCACGCGCAGCGTGCGCCACAGGTTTTAGATCTTGGTTTTTAATTAGGCTCGGCTACTTACTAAAGACTGCGGCGACTTGAGCAACTCGCTGCGTTGCCTAGATTACTGTCTTCTACTAATATCTATGATACTACGGCATCGCACTGTAAATTATGGATTTATTGTGGTCTTATGAAACGTCGCCAGCTTTTATTTACGTTAGGTGGGGCATTTGTCGGAATTCCGATCATTGTTTCTTTGATTTATGACGCGATCACCAAGTCCAAAGCGTCATCTATTAGTCAGTCTCCATCCTCAGCCCCAAAATTTGAAAATACATCTAGTCCTAATCTTGCTGATGCAAACTCAGAAATAAGCCTTGATACGACCGAGGAGCCGTTATTGCGCTTTGCGGCGATCGCGGATAATGGCTTTGGTAGTCCCGATCAATTTGCCGTCGCCAAATCGATGTGGGAAACCTACCAGCAAAAGCCCTACGCTTTCGTGTTAATGGCGGGCGACAATATTTATCCCTATGGTGAAATTAAATTAGCCAAAGCCTATTTTGAAGAACCCTACGCCCCATTGCTAAAGGAAAATGTGCAATTTTATGCGGTGTTGGGCAATCATGACATTATCAAATCCAATAATGGAATGGATCAGATTAATTACAAGCTTTTTAACATGGGCGATCGCTACTATTCCTTTACTAAAGGCGATGTTCGCGAAGGCACAGTCGAATTTTTTGCCCTTGATACAAATAACAATGCTCCTTGGGAAGCGCAACTGGCTTGGCTCGATCGCCAACTTACTAAAAGCACGGCTCCTTGGAAAATCGTCTATGGACATCATCCCCTTTACTCATCGGGGCGGCATGGCGGCGATCGCGAATTAGTCGCCAAACTTGCGCCCATCTTTGCGAAACATAAAGTTCCCCTTTATCTCTGTGGGCATGATCATGGCTATGAGCGATCGATCCCTCTTGATGGCACTATCTATATTGTGAATGGCGGCGGCGGCGCACCTTTGTATAAATTTGGAAAGTCTCCGCAAACCGCCTTTGTAAGTCCGCAATTTAGCTTCATGACTTTTGATGTCTATCAAGATAAAATCATCACCAAAGCGATCGCCACCGATGGCAAAGTATTTGATCGCGCCATCATTACCAAGGCTTAGAAATGGTTTGAAGAAGAGCGCCCCATGGGGCGCTCTTCTTCAAATCATTTAGGATTACTAAGTAGTTGGGTATATTAAAACTCAAAATCTAAAACCTGTGGCGCACGCTGCGCGTGCGCCACAGGTTTTAGGGTTTTATATTTAATTGCGCCCAGCTACTTATATAGTAAATTCATCCCCAAACGTTAAATTCCATGAGCTTATACCTGTACGCAATTTTGCAAGCCGAAAATCTTGATCTCATCCAAAATCTTGATTTGCAAGGTATGAATGCTCAGCCTGTCCAGTTTCATGCGGTTCCTCCCTTTGCGATCGTTTACAGTGAATCTCAGCAGGATCGTTACCTCGCCAGCCGTGCTAACCTGATCACCCACGAAACGGTTTTAGAGTCGCTGATGAAGGCGATCGATCCCCATCAAGCAGTGCCATTACCATTACAATTTGGGCTAGTGGTCGAAGAATGGGAAGAGGTGCAGCAAGATCTGCTTATTCCCTACGCCGATCAACTTAAGGAGTTAATTAATAACTTAATTGGTAAGCGTGAGGTCAGTGTCAAACTATTTTGGAACCAAACAGAAGAACTAAATCTAGCGGTTGCGGAAAATGCAGGCTTACGTCAACGACGTGAGGCTTTGGTGGGCAAAGTTTTAAGTATGGATGAAGCGATCGCGATCGGGCAAGAATTAGAGGCGGCGATCGAGGATCGTCAACAAGTAATTGTGGAAGCCTTTATCAATACTCTCAAGCCTTTAGCCCATGACTATGCTGAAGGAGAATTACTCACAGAAAGTATGATTTATAACGGTTCTTTTTTAATTGATTGGGATAAGGAACCAGAATTTGCGGCGGCGGTGGAAGCCCTCGATCAGCAATTTGAAAACCGTCTCAGAATCCGCTACAACGACTTTACTGCGCCCTATAACTTCGTAAATGTAGATCGAGAAAGATAGAAGCGTTGCTTCTATCTTTCTGTAGCAAGAGTAAAGTTTCTTAGGATAGGCAAGGGGCTTAAGCCCCTTGTTCATTGAGTTAATAGAATGGCTATTTAGAAACGTTCCATAAACTTATATTTAGCATCATGAATCGGTTTTGCCCCCTCGCCACAGGTGCGTGGAGTCGGCAAAATCTTAGTCGGATTAGCAATACCTTGAGGGTCAAAGACCTCTCGCACCCATTGCATAGTTTCTAAATCTGAAGGGCTAAACATCTCTGGCATATAGCACTTCTTATCTGCCCCAATACCATGCTCGCCCGAAATGCTACCGCCCACCCGCACACAGAGCTTGAGGATTTCGCCGCCTAGTTCTTCCACCGTTTCCAAAGCGCCAGCTTCGGCATTGTTATACAAAATTAATGGATGAAGATTTCCATCTCCTGCATGGAAGACATTGGCGACATGGTAGCCATACTTTTTGCTGAGCTTCTCAATCTCTTGCAATACAAAAGTAAGCTTAGTGCGCGGAATGACTCCATCCTGCACATAGTAGTCGGGACTGAGGCGACCCATCGCGGCAAAGGCGGCTTTGCGACCTTTCCACAGCCTGAGACGTTGCTCTGGATCGGTGGCTATGGTCACATTTCGCGCTCCATTTTTATAACAAATTTCTTGGATGAGCCTTGCATTTTCGGCAACTTCACTCTCTAAACCATCAACCTCAATTAAGAGAATGGAAGCTGCATCACGCGGATAGCAATTTGTGGCAACCGTATCTTCCACCGCATTAATACTCATGTTGTCCATGATTTCCATGCCTCCAGGGATGATGCCAGCGCTGATTACATCGGAAACCGTCGATCCTGCGGCTTCGACGGTGGTGAAATCGGCTAAAAGAACTTGGATGGATTCGGCGGATTTGAGGATTTTGAGGGTCACTTCTGTGGCAATGCCGAGGGTTCCTTCGGAGCCAACAAAAATCCCCGTCAGATCGTAGCCTGGACTTTCAGGAATTTTGCTGCCGATATCTTTGATTGAACCATCGGGCAGGACAATTTTTGCACCGAGGACATGGTTGGTAGTGACTCCATATTTGAGGCAATGCACACCGCCTGAGTTTTCGGCGACGTTGCCACCAATGGAGCAGATAATCTGGCTAGAGGGATCGGGAGCGTAATAGAAACCTGCACCACTTACGGCTTGAGTGACCCAGTTATTGATTACCCCTGGTTGTACGACTACGCGCTGGTTTTCGAGATCAATCTCTAAAATTTTTCTCATGCGTGATGTCACAATCAGCACGGAGTCAGGCAAAGGCAATGCACCACCTGATAAGCCTGTACCTGAGCCTCTAGCCACAAAGGGAAGTTTGTAACGATCGCATATTTTTACGATCGCCGCCACTTGATCGGTGGTATTTGGCAAAACCACGATCGCAGGTTGTTGTTTATAACTGGTGAGTCCGTCGCATTCATAGGCGAGTAACTCTTCGCGGGTGCGGACTACATAGCGATCGCCCACAATGGCGATGAACGCATCCGCGATCGCTTGCCAATCAATAGTTTGGGTTGGTGATACAGAAATATTTGAGCTAGAGGCGATCGCAGTCATGTTGTAAGGTCAAAGGTAACAACTAAACTGATCCTACAGCGCTTTGTCCCTTGCCTTTGAAAGAATTCAGAAAGTTAAAAAAAGCTTTTTTTAACTTTCTGAATTTTGAATATATTGCAAAAGTACCCTCTCGATTTCGCCACTCCGAACAGGCTTGCTGATGTAATTATTCATACCCACATCCAGACAAGTTTGTTTATCTTCAGGCATAGCATTGCCCGTCATCGCCACAATTATCGGTTGGATTGGAATTGTCAAACTTTGGCGAATTAATTTGGTTGCCATTAATCCATCCATTTCGGGCATTTGCACATCCATAAAAACCAGATCGTAACTCTGAATTGATATTTTCTGAATAGCTTCTATGCCATTGTTAGCAATATCCACTTGATAACCAAACTTTTTCAATAACAGTGAACTAGCAATCTTTTGATTAACGGGATTATCTTCTACGAGTAAGATCTTGAGAGGAAACTTTTCTGCCATCAAGATACTATTGTTGCTGGGACTCAAAGGTAACTGATTAGTTGCGATCGCCTTAGAGACATTAGAAACAGCCGTTGGTAAAGACATCGTGAAGTAAAAAGTAGAGCCAGACTGATGAGAGTTAGTCCTAATTTGCCAATCTAAGCTTGGTTTACCGCCAATATAGCCTTGGCTTTCCACCCAAATGGAACCGCCCATTAACTCCACTAAATGCTTACAGATAACCAATCCCAATCCCGTACCGCCATAGCGACGACTGATGGAAGTATCTGCCTGAGAAAAGGGCTGAAATAGCTTATCAATATGATTTCTAGATATACCAATACCCGTATCTTTAATCGCAAATAGTAATTGAGAAGATGGCTGACAACTAACTGTTAACACAATCTCACCGTTGCTAGTAAACTTAATGGCATTCCCAATTAGATTAATCAGAATTTGACTTAATCTGGAAGCATCGCCCACTAAGGCATCAGGAATATTATCGGCGATCGCATATTTGAGGATGTTTCCTTGATGGTTAGCTTGATTACCCAAGATCTGGTACACCAAATTAATCTCATCAATGAGGATAAAAGGACGATTTTCTAGTTCCAGTTTTCCTGCTTCAATTTTAGAAAAATCTAGAATGTCATTAATAATTGAGAGCAAAATATTTCCACTATTCCGAATTATCTGTACATAATCCGACTGCTCTGGATTTAGATCTGTAGATGCAAGTAACTCCGCCATGCCAATCACTCCATTCATAGGCGTGCGAATTTCATGACTCATGTTAGCGAGGAATTCACTTTTAGATCGTGTTGCTAATTCCGCTATTTCCTTAGCCTTAGCTAGAGCGATCTCTGTTTGTTTACGTTCAGTAATATCTCTGGCAATCTGAATTACTTTATCTTTCGCAATGGGGGATATGTTGGCGGTAAACCAAACCTCTTGATCGTTAATATTTAGGCAATAATCACAACTAACAATTTTTTGAGTGTCTAATGCTTCTCTAATCGCACTCACAATAATGCTGGCGGCAGGTTGCGGAAGCTCTTCATTGATTGGCTTGCTTAAAATTTCCTCAGGACTGCCGAGTAAATTGCTAATATTTGTGGGAACAATTTTGAGACATTTGCCTTGTGAATTACGAATTAACACCACATCTGTCATCGCCGATAGCATCCCATTCTGTTCAGCATAGGCTTCTCTCAATTTGTTAGCACTTTGTCTGATCGCTAGTTCCGATTGTTTGCGATCGGTAATTTCCGTAATATATCCATGCCAGAGAATACTGCCATCAGTCTCTCTCTGTGGAGTTGCCTGACCATAGACCCAAATGATGCGCCCATCGACAAATATTACGCGATATTCACATTGCCAAATTGACAGACTTCTTGCTGATTTGTTAATGGTTTCGCCTACACGCTCTAAATCCTCTGGATAGAGACGGACAAAGATTGGAGAAGCATCTTCTCTAACATCCTCAGGTGAAACCCCATAAATATCGCGAACACCTTGGCTGGCATAGGGAAAATGCGAACTCCCGTCAGGTCTAAGGCGATATTGGTAAATCACCCCTGGAACATTGTGAGAGATCTGTTCCAAGCATCTGGCGGATTCTACTTGCAATGTGATATCGCGAATAATTACTAGAGCTTCGTTATCATTAATTGCCGCAACACGCACTTCTTCATAGGCGATCCGCCCAGACTTTGATAATTGATGATTGTAGACCTGTAATTCTTTGGTGGCGATCGCCTGTCTAATTGCTTGCAGTTGAGATTCTAAAAGATCGGGTGGAAGTACTTCCGATAAATGTTGGCTGATGGGAACAAAGGACTTGATTTCATTGTTGGTAGACATAATGCAATCCAAACAAAATCCATCCAAATTAACTCGCAACAGTAAATCGGGCAAGCTTTTCAGGATTGTCTGCTGACGGATTTCACTCTCCTGTAACGCTAACTTCACGCGCTTTTGATCGCTAATATCAATATGAGTGCCAATAAATCTTAACGGTAAACCATCGGCGGTACGGCTAAAAACCTGTCCCCTTGCCAAAATCCATTTATAACTACCATCCTTACATTGAAGACGATGCTCAAACACATATTGCTCAGTTTCACCTTGCAAATGCTTATGAATTTCTATATAGGCTTGCTCTCGATCTTCGGGATGCAATCGCTGTTCCCACTCACCGAAATGATTGCGAAGCTCATGATCGGCAAATCCCAGCATCGCCTTCCAAGCAGAAGAGAAAAAAACCTCGTTAGTTTGGAGATTCCAATCCCAAATGCCATCACCACTAGCTTTGATCGCATATTGCCTACGCATTTGGATTTCATCTTCGATATACTTGCATTCAGTAGCGGTTCCAAGCATATATTTCAGACCAATTCCTAGTTGAATAGAAATATTTTTGAGAAGGCTAATTTCTTGAGGTTGCCATTGCCTTGGGCGATCGCATTGATGGGTAATGATTAAACCAAATAGATGCTTGGCTGTTTTTTGAGGAAGCAAAATCGGCATCACCAGATTTGCTCTTACCTGCATCCTTGCCAATAGGTCGGCATAGCATGACTGGATTGGCTTAGTTTGCGTATCTTCAATAACACTAAATCTTCCTGCTTTATACAGATCCGCCCATAATTGAGAAAAACAAGGATCGTAAATCAATTCCCCTAAAACTTTTTTCCATGCAGCCCCCACCGACTCAGCCATAACTGCGCCATCGCCATCAGCCAAGAACTGATAAATTAATACGCGATCGCATCTCAATAAATCCCTTGTCTGTTGAACAGTAATATCCAACATATCAGTTAAGTTTTGAGAATCATGAATTCTCAAGGAAAGATCTGTGATGCGATCAAAAATTTTTCCCAAGTAGTTATCATCTAAAGAAGTATTAGTACCAGTAATATTAAAGCCCATGTTAAAAAACTTAGTTAAAAAAAATTAAAAGTTATCTTTGTCTCTTTTAATTTTGCTTGCCCTGATCTTTATAAATCTTCCCCCACAGGAGATTTCAGCTTACTAAATTTTCGGTAACAACTAAGCCATTTCCCCTTAGATATACATCTTATCTTGTATTTGTATAAGATATTGCCCAGATACTTAGTAAAGTTCTGCCCCAAAAATATAAAACCCTAAAAAGTGCGGCGCGTGCGCCGCACTTTTTAGGGTTTTATATTTTATTGTGCCTAGTTACTTAATTGGGTGATTTATGTTGATTTTGAGACGCTTTTAGGCAAATAATTTGGATTACTGCCTAGCCGAAAATTTTAAGAAAATATGCATCAGTCTTTAGTTTAAGTTACACTATGTTATTTAGGGATTAATATGCAGTAATTTAATTATGTGCGTTTATTAAAAGAGATATGACCCCAACCGTCCCCACCGAGCAGATCGATCGCATTGTGTGGAATCAGCACCACGACCCGTTTACAGTCCTTGGTCCCCATGAAATTGAGCAAGATGGTAAGTCGGTATGGGTGGTTAGAGCGTATCTACCCGACGCAGAGGCCGTATCCGTAGTTACGCCCGATCAACACAAAGAATATCCGATGTATTCGGTGCATCATCCCCACTTTTTTGAATGTATCATCACTGACGCGCCCCACCTCTTCAGTTATCAATTTAAGGTCAAGACTGGTGACAGCGATCGCCTAATTCATGATCCCTACTACTTCAAGTCACCACTACTCACTGAGTTTGATGCCTATTTATTTGGTGAAGGAACCCATTACCAAATTTACGAAAAAATGGGCGCACATCTCACCACCATTGATGGCGTGAATGGCGTTTATTTTGCAGTCTGGGCTCCCAATGCTCGCAACGTGTCCATCATTGGTGATTTCAATAGCTGGGACGGGCGCAAGCACCAAATGCGTAAAGGACATACAGGTATTTGGGATCTGTTTATACCTGAGTTGGTAGTTGGTACTGTTTATAAATACGAAATTAAGAGTCCTGAAGGACATATTTACGAAAAATCTGATCCCTATGGCTACTTTCAAGAAGTACGCCCTAAAACAGCCTCCATCGTCACCGATCTCAACACCTATGAATGGAGCGATCAAAAATGGCTGGAAACCCGCCGTAATGAAGATCCGCTCAAAAAGCCGATCTCCGTCTATGAAATGCACCTTGGCTCATGGATGCACGCCTCCGCAGCAAACCCTCCTGCCAGTGGTTATCCTGCGGTATCCGCCGCCGACCTCAAGCCAGGGGCAAGATTTCTCACCTATCGCGAACTCGCTGAAGACCTAATCCCTTACGTTAAGGAGATGGGCTATACCCATATCGAAATGATGCCCGTAGCTGAGCATCCCTTTGATGGCTCATGGGGCTATCAGGTCACGGGCTATTATGCGGCAACTTCACGCTATGGCACACCCCAAGACTTGATGTACTTCATCGATAAGTGTCACCAAAATGATATTGGGATTATTGTCGATTGGGTTCCTGCCCACTTCCCCAAAGATGGACATGGTTTATCTTTCTTTGATGGTACTTTTCTTTATGAACCCGCCGATGAGCGTATTGGTGAGCATAAGGAATGGGGAACCAAAATCTTTAACTACAAGCGCAGTGAAGTTAAGAATTTCTTGATTGCCAATGTGCTGTTCTGGTTCGATAAATATCACATCGATGGGATTCGGGTGGATGCGGTCGCCTCAATGATCTATCGTGATTACAACCGCGAACCTGGCACATGGCTCGCTAATGAGTATGGCGGTCGCGAAAGTCTCGAAGCGATCGAGCTATTTCGTCATCTGCACAGTATTCTCTTCACCTATTACCCAGGCGCATTATCGATCGCCGAAGAATCAACCTCCTGGCCGATGGTGACATGGCCTGCCTATTCAGGAGGCTTAGGCTTTAACCTGAAGTGGAATATGGGTTGGATGCACGACATGCTCGATTATTTCAAGCTTGATCCATACTTCCGTGGACATAATAATAACTATGTCACCTTCAGTATTTGGTATGCCTTCAGTGAGAACTTTATGCTGGCGCTCTCCCATGATGAAGTGGTGCATGGTAAGAGTCCGATGATCGGCAAGATGCCTGGGGATGAGTGGCAGAAGTTTGCGAATTTGCGCTGTCTGTATGGCTATATGTTCACTCACCCTGGTAAGAAAACCATGTTTATGGGCATGGAATTTGGACAATGGGCGGAATGGAATGTATGGGGCGATCTGGAATGGCATTTGCTGCAATATCCTAGCCACAAGACCCTCCAGCGCTTTGTAAGTGATCTGAACAAGTTGTTGCGATCGCTACCTGAGCTATACACCCAAGACTTCTCGGAAGCAGGTTTTGAATGGATTGAATGTAACGATACTCAAAACTCGGTGATCTCGTTCTTGCGGAAAGGATCAGATGGTGAGTTTGTTCTCGTTGTCTGTAATTTCACCCCCGTTCCCCATCACAATTATCGGATTGGTGTTCCTGAGAGAGGATTCTATAAAGAAGTTCTCAATAGTGATGCTCCTATCTATGGTGGTAGTGGTATTGGCAATATGGGAGGCAAATATAGCGATGACTATGGTACTCACGGTAAACCCTATTCCATTGATGTGACTGCGCCGCCTTTAAGCGTGGTTGTGTTGAAATACATTGGCGAAGTTTAAATAATGCCAAAATAATGGCAAAAAAGAAGGCTTGCTATGCAAGCCTTCTTTTTCATTTAGGACGCATTAGACATTGGGCGATCGCGTGATTCGTATAAATTTTTGATATCGGGATGTTGATGTTTCCATGTCCGTGAATTGAGGAAAGTAGGTAAATTAACCCTACTAGTGGGTACAACATCAATGAAATGATCGACGAATTGAGTTTGGCTTTTCCCCTCAAGATTTTGAGAACAGGTTTGGATCTCTCTTTCCATGCTATCCAAAACCTGTAAAGCTAAATGGAGATGTGCTTCCAGATATTTGATTCGATTTTGTAAAGCTTCGATGGTCGATTTTTGAGTATCCATAATTTAACCTCTATCAGTTGGCTAAAACTGATTTTGCAATCCAACTCGTTGCCCAAAAGTTTAATTCTTATACCTAGCTATTACCATCCTACAAAAGTATGATCCCAGAGCCAGACTGATTTTTTGTGGTGCAGCAAGGCTACATCACAAAAAATCAGTCTGGCGATCAAAACCAAAAAGAGAGATGTGGCACTTTGCGCCACATCTCTCTTTTTGGTTTTGTATAGCGATACAATAGGAAGATGTCATTTACAAACTGGCAAGTTTTAGATAGTGCGGAGCCGCCGACTTGGTTAAGGGAGCAAGTTGGCAAATTTGCCGCGCAGTTGCTTTGTCAAAGAGGAATTATCGAGCCTGAGCAAGTATCAGCATTTTTAGATACAAAATCCTATCAACCAACCAGCGCTTTTGCTTTCCCTGAAATGCAACAGGCGATCGCGCGTATCCAAAAAGCCTATGAACAAGGAGAAATGCTCGCGATTTGGGGCGATTTCGATGCGGATGGCATTACGGCCACATCGGTATTGTGGGAAGGCTTAGGACAATTTTTTTCGCAGGGCGATCACTTAGTTTTTTATATTCCCGATCGCCTCAAAGAATCTCATGGGATCTCGATTAGGGGCTTAGATGAGTTGCGATCGCATTGTGCGGCGGCAGGAAAACCCTTAAATCTAATCATTACATGTGATACAGGCAGCACCAGTTTAGAGGCGATTAATTATGCTCATCAGTTAGGAATTGATGTCATCGTCACCGATCATCACACCTTGCCCGATCAACGCCCAAATGTGACGGCAATTATTAATCCACGCTATTTAGATAACGAGCATCCATTGTTCCATTTGTCGGGCGTGGCAGTGGCTTATAAATTAATGGAAGCTCTCTATGAAACTCTGCCGAACATTCCCAAACAACCCTTAGAAGATTTATTAGATTTAGTGGCGATCGGTTTAGTTGCTGACTTAGTGCAGCTTACGGGCGATTGCCGCTATCTTGCTCAAAGGGGAATTGAAGTATTGCGCCAGAAGAATCGGCTAGGCGTGCGGATGCTATTGGAGCAATGTAAACGAGTCGGCGATCGCCCCATTGATATTAGTTTTGGGATTGCACCGCGCATCAATGCCGTTAGCCGCATCTGGGGCGATGTTCGGAAATGTGTGGAACTACTCACCACCCACAATGAGAAAGTTTGTAAATCACTAATTGATCAAACAGAACTGGCGAATACACAGCGTAAAGCTTTGCAGAAGAGGGTATTCAAACAGGTTAAAGGAAAAATCGATCAACTTGATCTCTCCACCACAGGAATTATTATTCTTACTGATCCGCAATGGTCGGTAGGAGTTTTGGGACTAGTGGCGGGGCAGGTAGTTGCGGAATATGCTCGTCCGACCATTCTCTGCACCGTTGAGGATGGCATTGCCAAGGGGAGTGCGCGATCGCTGGAAGGAATTAATCTCTATGAACTGCTGAAAGGACAAGAGCATTTACTGCTCAGCTTTGGCGGTCATCCCCTCGCAGGTGGGCTGAGCTTTGCTCTAGAGAATTTACAAGTACTCACTGAGGCGATCGATCAGAGATTTTGGAGTCAATATGGACAATTGCAAAGTAAGTCAATAACCGTTGATTTAGAAGTTTCCCTTGCCGATTTAAATCGGGATTTATTTAATGAATTGAAGCAATTAGAGCCATTTGGGATGGGGAACCCTGCTCCCAAATTATTAGTGCGCGACTGTGAATTTCTCGATATATCCAACGCAAATATCCGTAATCATAAAGGACAAAAGGTTGAATATATCAAAACAGAATTTACCTTAAGTGATCGCGATGGCAATCAAATTCATGGCGATTGGTGGGGGCATTACAGCTATGAACTGCCCGATACCCATTGTGATGTGGTGGTTGAGCTAGTCGATAATGCGTTTCGTAAAAGCTATGATGTACGATTGTTAGACTTCCATAGTCAAAGCGCACCTCTTAGCGCCGACCAGCCTTCTCTTGCATCTACTTCCATTAAAAATATTAGCGAGAATCTAAAAATCATTGATCTGCGTGGGCGCGATCTCTTGGAATCGAACCAAAAATTAGCCCCAAAATTAGAAGCGACAATCTGCGATCGCTGTCCCCATAGTTGGCAAGATTTGAATACGATCATCCATCAAGCGACTCAATCTGATCAAGTCTTAGCGCTGGTTTATCCCAATCCTGAAAAGATGAATGGCGCGATCGCATGGCAAACTCTTGTGGGCATCGCTAAGTACCTCAGTCGGACAGGCAAAATGATTACGCGATCGCAACTGGTTACAAAACTAGGAATAGATGATCGAAATGTTTTGCAGATTGGCTTTGAGGAATTACAACAATATGGTTATGCGGTGAAGATGATGCACCATGAACTTAATAATGAATTAGAGGATTCTCAAATAAGTATCAGTTCCATTTCAACCACAAATTATTTATCGCCACCATCCTTAACTACCACCCAGCAGTTTATTCAAGCTGTTAATGAATTTCTATTTCAGCAACAATTTTTTGATCGCCAATTAAGCACTATACTGCCTTCCCAGTGAATAATTAGGCGTGCACGCCTAATTATTCACTGGGAAGGGACTAGGAATATAAGAATATAGTCTTAGTCAACTGCGTGGGGACAAATCAAAACCCAAATAGTGAGAGGCGGTGCGCCGCACCGCCTCTCACTATTTGGGTCTTATGTGCTAACGATAGGCATCGAATCGATTAAGGCTATAAAGGATAAATCTTGATGGGGAGGAGTCGTATTAGCGCTTGCCCTAGGCGATAGGCTTGCACGTCATACATAGGAAGCTCGATCGCCGCAGGGAGAGTTTGCATAAATCGGCGGGCAAGTTCGAGATCACAACCTGAAATATTTTTAAGCTTGTTGCCAGCATCAAGTAACACACTAGAGTTGAGAGGCTGCTTGGCGCGTAATTGCCAGCGTTTGGGTGAATGCAAATTGCCTAACTCAATGCGCCGTAATCCTGAAATAGAAGCTAAAACCGTCAGGCGATCGCCAACCTTCATCACCTCATCATCGGACGGCATATAAATCTCACTATGCCCATCAGCTTTCGGTTGTACTGTTTTTAGATACACTGGGACAACCGTATAACCATAGGCAATTTGCGAAAGATTTTTGCCAATTAAAGTATCATTCTCAGTAATTACATATTCAGCGACCAACACTGTGCGCTGATTGAGGCGAAATAGACTCAGCATATTTTCACCAAATACTGCTCCCGCAAAGGCTTCGGCAGAGAGAGCATAGGCACATAATGATTGAGAACGAGGGAGAAGTTCCGCTAGGTTTTCACTGAAGTAGCGATCGTAGGTACGGATCGCTAGATTCATGTGACGATTAATTTTTTGGGCAGCATCACGCGCTAACAAAGCGGCTTCGAGATTAAGCATCTGATCGTCAGTAACGGAAAGAACACTCTTAGCATTAGCCAGATTAGTTTTTGATAATTCTTCAATAATATTACCCGTGACCCAAGGCACTTTGTCTGCCAGATCGCAATCATGAGGGTTTTCACTGACGATTACAAATGGAAGTTTTAACTTAAATAGAAGATCAGCAATTCTCTGTCCAAGTCTTCCAAACCCAATCAGGACAATATGATCGCGAGTTGGTAGAGGTAGCGATCGCTTAAAAAATTCAAATTTGGCACTGAGAATGCTGTCGGCAATCAATCCCAAAACTCCTAATACAAATAATAGGCTAATCAAAGTAACCAATAGGCAAAATATGATCACCCATAGAGGAACTTGATCTTCATCCAGTCCGCCAAATACATCACCAAAGCCGCCTAGTAGCAAGATCATACTTGTGGAAATAGACTTTTGCCATGAAAGGTTCGGCACATTGAAAAACAAAATGATCGAGCTAATTGCCCAAAGGATAATCGCGGTAATAATACCCCAGAGAATGAGTCGGCGCGATCGCACTTCTTGAAACCAAGCGCAAAGCTGATTCCATTTAGATTTCCAAAATCCTGAACCTGTAATTTGCTGGATTAGTTGTTCGAGTCTTTGGAGAGGGGAAGCGTGATGATCAAGATCAATACGTTGTTCTGGCATTAGAGAATAGCGGCTAGTCGTAGTAAAATCACCCTCGACATACTCAATAAAGGCAATTTTATCCCCAACTTCAATCAGCAGATCAGGCTGCCATTGAAAGAAAAGTCGATCGGGCTTGAGATCGGCAATGCTCAGGAGTCGAGAATTCTTTTTGTGGAGTAAATAGGCGGGAGTTCGCAAAAATCGATAGCTATCTGCTTTCACTGTGCATTCCACTACTCGTAATTTGCGATCGCCTAGTTGAAACAGTCCTAATGTGCCTTCACCTAATCCCGCTACGGCAAAGGCCGCCGCAGGCAGATCGACAGGATCGAGGGCGACAAAATTTCCTAATTGTTCTTTGAGTAATTGATTGAGATTTTGTCGAGAAGAACGAGCGACAATATGTACGTTAGGATTGAGGCGACGGGCGGCGATCGCTGTTTCAATATTCACATTTTCATTGCTGGTAACTAGCAAAATCGCCCGACAGTTAGCGATTCCTGCCTGAATCAAAACTTCTGAACGACGGCAATCTCCCAAAATAATTTCTTGATCAAGAAGTTCTGAAAAATTATCAAACTCCATAACCTCTGGCTGTGCCTTATTAATCGCACAAATTTTGACTTCATATTCTCCATAGGCAAACTTCTTTAAGTTAAATACAGAATGTTGTCCGAGGCTACCCAAACCACAGACAATGAAGCGATCGCCAATAGTAGTTTCCTTGTTGAGCGCTAAATTCTCAGACCGAGAGTCTTTTTGCTCAGGATCTGGAGCAATTTCATCAACCGCCAATTCGATTTTTTCGATCCATTGTGGTAATGGCTGTCCAAACCAAAATGCATAGATTCGTACTGTCTTAACATCACCATAATCAAAATCATGACAACATTTAGCGATCGCCTCTACTAATAATTGGCATAATTGGCGATCACCAAAATAAGTAGACTCCAGCAAAATGTGCAATTCTTGGCGCTTTTGTCTGATCGTGACATTTACTTTAATACCGAGGTCGAGTAAGCAATTTTTGATGAGTGCGGCAAGCGATCGCATTCTTTATTCACGTTTTTTAACTATGCTGAACTATTTAAATCTTCAAAGGATTTGATTATAAACCACGAACATTAATAGGAGGTTATCCTATAGCGTTTTAGCACTCACTTTGGGTGGTTGCTATGGTCAGCCTAAATAACTTGTGAAATGACAACCAGAAGCGCACCTACGACAAATAGCGTAGATTATTTTTGGAACTGTGCGATCGCTAAGCCCGTCAAGATTGCCATATTCGGAATTATGCAGACATCGAGAAGACCATGAAATCTAGAGCGATCGCCTTGAGCCTGTTATCGGCATTATTAGTTAGTATTCCTAGTTTTAGTAGGGTTGCTGCTGCATCCGCCGCACCGAAGGATTTTGATCCCGAAGAAAAAATAACGATGGAAGTCTATCGTTCGGCAAATCCTGCGGTAGTAACCATTAAAACAAATACCAGTACTGGCTCTGGTAGCATTATTTCTCCCGATGGATTAGTAATTACCAACGAGCATGTGATTCGGGAAGCCAAAAATGGGGCTGTCAAAATTATTAATAGCGATGGCAAAACCTATAACGGTCAGGTTCTCACCATCGATCGCAAAAATGATTTAGCACTAGTCAGGATTTCCAGTAGTGATCGCTTCTCCTCATTAACATTCGCCGATCGCGATGGTATTCTGGTTGGACAAAAAGTATTTGCGATCGGTAGCCCCTTTGGTTTATCAGGAACCCTGACCACTGGCATTCTCAGTCGGGTTGCCACCAATGGCGATCTCCAAACCGATGCGAGGCTAAACCCTGGTAATTCAGGCGGCCCATTGCTCAATTCTCGTGGCGAAATTATTGGCGTGAACAAAGCGATTCTCAGTACAGATGGACGCGCTAATTCAGGAATCGGCTTTGCGACCAGTGCCATCAACACTAAGGAATTTATCACTCGTAGTGCATCATTAATCCAGCCAAATACCGCGAATAAAACCGCAAATCTGCCCAATTCACAGTCTTTAACCTCTGCCGCAATTTCTCCTCAAATTAATATTCCCTCTAGAACCACCCCATCAAGCGATCGCCCCTTATTAGGAGTCGTCCTGACCAATAATCTCAGCGTTTATGAAGTACGTCCCAACTCGCTCGCTAGTCGGATTGGGTTACAAAGAGGCGATCGCCTTGTGAGTTTAAATGGCACACCGATTAGCAATGCGAAACAGATTATTGATTATCTCGCTCAGCGTCCATCCTTTGCTCTATTGACCGTAGCCAGAAGTACAGGTGTGACTAGCTATCAAATCAAATTTTAGAGTGAGTGGCGGCGCTTCGCGCCGCCACTCACTCTAAAACTTAAAACCCAGAAAAATTTTTCTGGGTTTTAAGTCAGCGCAAAGCGCTGTAGCTAATCTAATTCGCGCAAAAACTTAGCACTATCTTCAGGCATCGCCGTATTAATATACATACCACTACCCATCTCAAAACCTGCGGCTTTAGACACACGCGGCACGATCGCTAGATACCAATGGAAGTAGTCCGATTGCTTCTCATCGGTGGGCATGGAGCGAATCGTGTAATTGTAGGCAGGATTATTTAATCCGTAATAAAGCTTAGCGAGAACTTTTTTAAGATTATAGGCAAGATCTTCTAATTCAGGATCGGTAATTTCACTAAAACAAGAACTATGGCGGCGGGGAAATATCCACATATGGAATGGAGACAGCGCTGCATAGGGCATGAAAGTTACAAAATGTTCTGTTTCTAAAACAATGCGTTCCTTAGCATTTAGTTCATCTTTGAGGGTATGGCAAAATAAGCATTCGCCTATATCATCAAAATAACTAGTTGCTTCAATTAAGCGATAACGAATCTGGGAAGGGACTACAGGGGTGGCCGTGATTTGGGAATGGGGATGTTCGAGGGATGTGCCAGCACCTTCTCCATGATTTTTAAAGATGATAATACTTTCAATGCGGTGATCTTGCCTAATAACTCTATAGCGCTGGCGATAGGCTCTGAAAATATTGATCACGTCACCAATTTCCATCAGGGCGATCGTCGCATTATGGTCTGGATGTTCGATAATTACTTCGTGATAGCCAACCCCTGTAATGGAGCGATGGATACCTTCACTATGACGGATGCGATCGCCTACGGGCCTAAGTGCAGGATATTTATTAGGGATAATTCGCACCCGCCATCCACGCTCATCTTCAATGCGTAAGTATTCATCTTCTAATAGGTTTTCATTGCCTTTGCAAAAGGGGCAATTATGTTTATAGATTGGTAATGGAGGTGGTGTTTCTGTCAGCGATCGCGCAAATTCATGGGGACGCTTTGCTCTCTCAGTGGCAAAAATAACCCAGTCTTTTGTAATTATATTTTGGCGGAGATGTGACATAGCGACTCACTAATATGATTCTGCTAACCTAAAAACTGCGCCGCAGTTTTTAGGTTAGATTTTAATTATGTCAAAATTTCATTCTGTAAAAATGAAAAATTGATTACGTCCCTGTTTCTTGGCTCGATAAAGGGCAATATCGGCTTGTTTGATCAATAGGCTAGGTTCTTGAATGTTATTAGGTAACAAACTGGCAATTCCGATGCTAATTGTCACTATATTGCTGATATTTGAATTTTGATGCGGAATATTTAACGCGATGATTGCCCCACGAATTTGTTCAGCAACTATAGCTGCCCCATGAATATCCGTATTTGGCAAAATCACAGTAAACTCCTCACCTCCATAACGAGCCACCAGATCAGCAGGACGATGTAATACTTTTTCGACTGTTTGGGCGATCGCCGTTAAGCAATCATCGCCCATTTGATGCCCGTAGCAATCGTTATAAAGCTTAAAATAGTCAATGTCAAATAATAACAAAGATAAAGGTTCATGCTCTCTACAGAGTCGCTCCCATTCAAGCACAATGCGCTCATCAAAACAACGACGATTAGCAACTTGGGTCAAACCGTCAATATTTACTAGTTTTTCTAATTCTAAATTTGCCCTTCTCAGCATCGATTCCGCATATTGCATATCTGCTTCTGCTTTTTTGCGATCGCTAATATCAATCACCACAAATCCGACGCGAGATGGCATATTATCCCTATCAAAAATAGGAAAGTATGAAGCCAGCCAAGTTTGGGTTTGACCAGTGGTACTAAGTAAATTGCTGCTAATCTCCTGATTTAGCAAGGGTCGTCCTGTTTTTAAAACCTGCTGTAAATATGGTTCAATATCAAAACTAAACTCACCTAATATCTCTGCAACAGTCCGATTTAAATGCTCTTCCATCGTTTTTTTGCTAATTTCTGTTAATACCTGATTAACCTGCACATGGCGTAGTTGATGATCAACAATTCCCATTCCCACAGGAGCCGAAGTAAAGAAAGCACTAAGTTGAGCTTCACTTAACTGAAGTTCTATAGTTCTTTCGATGACTAGCTCTTCAAGATTCTCCATAGTTTTCTTGAGAGATAACTGAGCCGCAATCCGTTCATCTAAAACCGCAGAGAGAATTAGCGATGTTAAGGAGAATACCGCCATAAAAGATTGCAAGAGCAGCAGTGATTGATTTGGTGAATCTTTTACATACAGTCCATGCCCTTGAGATGTGGAGAGAATTGCAATTAGGGAAACCAAACTCACTAATAAGCTGGCAGGAAAATTTCCAAAACGAAATACTGTCCAGAGCAGTATTGGTAAGAGAAGGTAAGCCAAGGGATAGCTTTGAGCAAAGGCAATCCAACTAATTAGTAAAATAATGCTTAGTAATAAACTAATTTCCCAGATGTTTCTCTGCTGGGAGTTTTTATGAAAATCTTTCCATAGTAAAAAAGTGGGGGTAAAGATTAAATGGGGCAGCGCACTCGCTAACCACCAAGTCAACCAACTGCCCGTATAACTATGCCAAGGAATTATTCCCGTTATACATAAACTGCTAATCCCAAAGGTAGCCGAGATCATCGGCGCAGAAATTGCCGCCGCAATATATAAAACTACAGTACTAACATGGCTAAAAATATTTTGATAGGGTGAAAATTTTTTGATTACATAGTTTGCAAATAATGGCTGTAAAACATTTCCACAGGCACAGGCAATCAGAATTAGGGCGAGACTAAAAACTGATAACGAAGGTATTGATTTTGATAAGCCTAAGGTGAGGGCAAAGGTGGAGCCACAAATAATTCCTAAAATCGGACGCTTGCCTAGCCAAAAAACTAGAGCTAAGGTCAGCCCTGAAGGAAACCAAACGGAGGCAACCGTAGCTGGTAAGGTGGCAAATTGATGGCTAAGATTAACCCCGATCGCATAGGCAATCGCTACTAGCAGATTGAGAATCATAAATTCCCAAACTCCTCTTCGTAATAGCCAGATGCCCTGCATATAAATCCCCCTAAAGTGATCAGGAAGATTGTATTTTATCGTCTAAATTGCTTCTTTTAGCATCCAAAATCCCGCAAAATGTTCTTCTTCCAGATTAGTTTGGACTGCTAGGAAATGAAATCCTTGGGCATTTTGTTTAGCTTTCTCCAAGGATGCGCCTTGGGCGATCGCCTCTTGATCTTTTGGTGCTTGCAGATTTGCTAACACCCATCGCGCATCGGCACTGGCTTCCAATTGCATTTGACAGCGATCGCCTAATAAATTGCGCTCAAATTTGATAAACACAGGATCAACGCCCGACATCCAAGCTGCTAAAGCCGTCGCCCTTGCGGAAACGATAATAATCCCTGACACAATTGTTTCAGGATCAAGATGATTAATATCCAGTAGCTCACTAAAATCCATTGACCATTCCTTAGCCTCAGCAAATTCACCCGCCTTTAGTGATACCAATACCCATCGCTCCCCCATCAGGGCATCGGGAACAGGCTTGGGATCTTGGGCGGCTAATACTTTTAAGGGTAAAGGATTGGGATCAACAGCCTGAAAGCCTTCCCGATTGGGATAAATACTCATCATTCGTTCTACCAACCATGCAGACATCGTAAACACGCGCCGCGATGCTTGCCCTGTGATTCCCACAAGGTTGCAACCCCGCATAATGATATTGGTCATGCTGGGGCGAAAAAAGCGGATTTTGATGGGAGTTTGCCCCGTTGTGGCAACACATTCGGTGAGTTGTTTGGCTAACCATTCAGAGTTGACTTCACTAGATGGACATTCGCGTACCCATTCAAACTGGCGATCGCGATCGCAGATCAGCAATTCCCAAACTTTTTTATTGTTAGCATCCAGCAGGGGACGGGAATAAAAATCTAACTCCCAAATATTCGACATAAATTAATGTATGACTTGACTTGTATAACTTGGCTATTTTCATGTTAACGCGATCATGTAGAGTCAATTCATGAATCACAGTTCTAGGTATCTAGCCAAAACCTGTTGGATCTCTTGCAATTGCGATGAATCTATTTGTCCAAGGTGCTGTACTAACCTGCGTTTATCAAAGGTCATCGGATCGACACAGACTACAAAACTATTGGTGGTCAGTCCGTTGTCAGCAGATGCAAGCAAAGGCACTATTACAGGACGGAGGCGATCACTAGGATTTGCCGAAGTGATGGGGAGTACAGTTGCTTTGCTACGCTGATTAAACCTAGTACCAGAAATAATCACCGCAGGTCGAGTTTTCCGAATCTCTGTACCAATCGAAGGCTCAAAATTTACGAGCCAGATACTTCCCAATCGATAATCGCTGCTTGTTGCCATGCTACCTCATCATCATTTGACAGATCGTTTAATTCATCAAGTAATAAACAAGCCTCAACCATAGCCTCTTGTTCTTGTTGTCTGCGCCATGTTTGCAGGAGTCTTTCAACAAGTTGACTACGATTTTTTACGCGATCGTCAACATAACGAACTAACTCATCTGGAAGAGAAATAGATATTTTCATAGCTTTTGATGCTACTTAAAATACTACTCACAGTAGCATAAAATCCAAAAGCTTGATAGCGGCACGAAGTGCCGCTATCAAGCTTTTGGATTTTGGTAATAAAAAAGAGGAGCAAACTAAGTTTGCTCCTCTTTTTTGGGAAATCAATTGCGAAATAAGCTTAGTTGTTATTCAACAATCACTTTGCCTAGCATACCAGCGCCACGGTGAGGTGAGCAGTAGTAAGAGAATTCACCAGCTTCATTGAAGGTGGACTCTAGCTCAGCTTTGGGCTTTTGAGCTAGTTTCTTGTGGGAAAGTTCTTCGTGACCGTCAAATACGACGTTATGAGGGAAAGCTTTGTTATTTACCCATTTGACAGTATCGCCAACTTTGATGGTGACTACTTTAGGTTCAAACACTAGCTGACCCTTATCAGAACCCATTTTTACGGTGACTGTATCCGCAGAAGCAGGATTTACGGTCATGAACAGGCTGCCAACAACAAACAAGAGGCTCGCGATCACTAGACCGAGCTTTTTCGCAAGGGAAAAAATATTCATGATTAATTACCGACTAAAAATTTAACTTGACTCGCACTAATTCGACTCGACTCGAACTAAAGCAACTAAAACACGCAGAGAAAAGCTATGGAGAATAGCTCATTGGACAAATTTCTAAAAACTTGTCCAGTTTTTAATGATCCCCGCAGGACTAGTGCGGAAATTATCTGTTTAATAGTATATCTTTCCGCCGCCCCATCCGATACCCTTGACCTTAGGTTCGTAAAGGATATAGCCAGCAATTAATTTGAGATCGTTATCGGTCAAACCACGCATGGTGGGGAAAATATCAGTACTCTTGAGGCTGGGGTGAACGTCATAGATTTCAGTTACGCCATCATAGGTGGTGGGCTTTTTCATGAAATCGACTAAGCCGAGGACGGTGTTACGCACTGGATATGCGCCGGCCAAGGATTCGGGAGAAAGGTTGACGTTAGGATTAGTGAAGGTTGCGCCGCCGAGGTGACAGGTAGCACAGGCATTAGAAAATAATTTTTTGCCCTTAGCAATGTCTTTTTGGGTCAAGACAATATTGGTGGTTTCGTTAAGAGGAACGGTACGCAGCTCGATTGGAATATCGGCAGCGCTGACGCTGGTGGTGAAAAGCTGGAAAGCGAGCATCACGAAAGCGATCGCCGCAGCTACATATTTAAAAGAATTTTTGTTCATAATTACGGACATAACTTAATTTATCTAAGTTTATCTAAAAAAATTTCACCTAATCTCAAAGATTTATTGCGATTTTGTAATCACGATTAGTTTTGAGGTTTTTTAGGAGGAGTCTTAGAATTTTGGGCTTCGGATGCCATGATTACAGCTTTTGCGTCTTCCAAAGCAAGTTTGGTTTCCGCGTCTTGGTAAGCGATCCCTAGGCGATCGCATAGGTTAAATACAGACTCAATGGTGAGTTTGTAATCTTCAGCGATCTCGGCGATCGAATAGTCAGCAAAGCCCATAGCAATACTCTTGTCTAGTTAATTCTAGAGATGTTTGTGCTATTTTCTCATGCAAACATCCAAAAAAGTAAAGGCGGCGCAATGCACCGCCTTTACTTTTTATCGCTAAGCGATCGCTGAGTTATCAATCACATCTTGCCAACGACCATTTCCAACGGCGCGAATGGCTTCGCGCAAATTGATCGCCCCTGTATAAATTGACTTACCCACGATCGCGCCCTTAACGCCGATAGATTCCAGGGACAGCAGATTTAATAAATCGGTAATCGAACTAATGCCGCCAGAGGCAATCACAGGCACATCGACATTTTCGGCAAGTTGGCGCAGCGCTTCGATATTTGGTCCCTGCATCGTCCCATCGCGATGAATATCTGTATAAATAATTCCTGCAATACCCACAGAAGTCATCCGTTTCGCTAAGTCCACTGCCATTACTTCCGAAGTCTTCAGCCAACCTCTAGTCGCGACTTTGCCATCACGAGCATCAATACCGATCATGATTTGCTCAGGAAATTCCGCACAAATGTCGGCGATCAGTTGCGAATTTTCCACTGCCACCGTTCCCAGAATCACCCGACTCACGCCAGAATTTAGTACTGACACAATACTTTCGCGATCGCGCAACCCGCCACCCATCTGCACCCGTATCGGAATTGAACGGGCGATCGCCTCAATTACCTTTAAGTTTTTGGGTTTGCCTTCTTTTGCGCCATCTAAATCAACCACATGCAAATACTTAGCGCCTTGACTGTACCAGCGTTGGGCAACCTCTACAGGGTCTTCACCAAATACCTCTGATTTTTGATAATCCCCTTGATAGAGCCTAACGCAGCGTCCATCTAAAATATCAATTGCGGGAATTACATCCATATTTTTTACCTACGATCCCAGGATTCTAATTTTAACTAGATTTAGCGATCGCGGTATAGTACAAATCAAGGAAAAACCAATTTAGTAAGTTTCGTGCCTACGCGCAAAACTTACTAAATTGGTTTTTATTCAGTTTTTACTTAATATTTGTCCCTATGAAATCGCCTAAGCAGTCAGTATCGCAACGGTTAATGTCTATTGGTATCGTGATTAGCGTTGTTTTTTTGCTGATGGCGATCGTTTCCCCTTTACTACAAGCTGTCGGACTTTTAAATCCTAGTGAGTTTCTCAGCTACCCAATCCACGAACCACCATCTGCACAACATTGGTTCGGCACAGATTTACAGGGGCATGATGTGTTTGCCAGAACGATCGCTGGTGCAGGTGTGGCTTGGCAAGTAACGATCGCCTCTACCCTCATTAGCATTGCGATCGGCGTACCATTAGGAATGCTTAGCGGTTACAAAGGCGGCTGGCTCGATCGCGGTTTAGTTTTTCTGATGGATGCACTCTACACCTTGCCCAGCTTATTACTATCGCTAACGATCGCCTTTGTGGTCGGTGCGGGTGTCTGGAATGCGGCGATCGCCCTCAGTGTTGCCTATATCCCCCAATATTTTCGGGTAATCCGCAACCAAACCGTAAGTACGAAAAACGAAGTTTACATTGAAGCTGCTCAAGCGATCGGGGCAGACACAAAAACGATCTTGATCAAATATCTTGCGCCCAACGTCGTCCAAAGCTTACCCGTAATTTTCACCCTCAACGCCGCCGATGCAATTCTGACGATCGCGGGTTTAGGATTTTTAGGTCTAGGCATTCCCGAAGATATCCCTGAATGGGGTCACGATCTCAAGCAAGCTCTCGATGCGCTCTCGACTGGTGAAAATATCTGGTGGACAACGGTTTTTCCTGGTTTGGCGATTACTTTTATGGCGATCGGGCTTTCTCTCGTTGGTGAAGGTTTGACTCAGAGATTTAGTAGCAAGAAAACTAAAAATTAACCACAACACCTAAATAACTAAGATGAGTCAAGATCAACCAAATAACGAACAAGCACAGGGACTGTATAGGTTATGCTATCGCCTGACAAACGCAATCTACCCTAATTGGCAGTACAAAGCGATCGAGCTTGTTAGAATAGACGAACGTACTGGACATCTATATGTGCTTGCCGAAGGAAACCTTGATTTTGAGATAAAAACTACAGGAGGTTACGAGCCATGACAGACATCAATTACAACAAAATGCAGTTGGATGAATTACGAAAATATGTACTCACTCATAGAGAAAATATTCAAGCTTTTCAGTCATACATTGATCGCTCAAAGGCTTCAGGCAGAATGATCGCTGTTGATGCAGCTAAACCTAAATGGGAAGAAGCTCTAGAGGAAAATATCCGCCGTACAGCTAATTAGCGATCGGCGATCTTGTAGTGCGATTATTTAGAGGACTACTTATGACTGTTAATTCTCAATTAGCTAAAAAAGGTTTAGACACTAAAGTTTTAGAAAAAAATAGATTGCAAGGAATTGCGGAAAAATATAGATTGCAAGGATTTGAAGTTGTAATCGAGCCGTCTAAATCCTTGATTCCTTTTGACTTGGGAAATTATTGTCCAGATCTGATTGCGAGAAAGGGATTGGATGAAGGTTACATAATAGAACTTAAAAATTCAATTGCTAAAATCTCTGTTGATCGCTATCGAGAGATTGCCGAAATAGTTGCTCAGCATCATGGTTGGCGATTTTTACTGATCACTGGAGAAGATATCTCTTCAGACAATCCCCAAGATGATAGTGAATTGCTGACTTGGGAACAAATGTTACAACGCCAAGAACAGGCTCAAAGATTTTTAGCGATGGGAGAAGTGGAAGTTGCTTTTCGGTATTTATGGGGGATTTTGGAAGCTGCTATGCGTCGTCAAGCTAAGCAAGTTGCAATTCCAATAGAACGCTTTCCTGCTAACTCTTTAATTAATCATTTATATTCTCAAGGTGAGCTTTCGATGGAGCAGTTTGATCAGGTGAGAGTAATTCAAACTGTACGCGATCGGCTTATACATGGTTATCAATTGCCTAATCTTGAGGAACCTACAAAACAATTGCGAGTGCTTGTTAATAAATTAATTGCAATGTGGAAGATATAAAATCATGTGTAATGCGATCGCTGATTTTTTTAGAAAGCTTGATGGCGATATAATTTAAATATAGACTGTGTAGAAAAGGAAACAAACAGCCGTGAGTCAAGCACAAATCACAGAATCTTTGCTAACTAGCACAGGTTTTTATAGCCTATTTCAAACCTTACCACTAGAAATCCGTCAAGGCTTTCTACAACTTTTATTTCAAAATAATTCCTCTGAATTAGAAGACTCTATCCTGTATTTAGCTTGTGAGAATTCCCGCAAAGAAGGGTTTTTATCTGAATTAGAGTCTCAATCTCTCTTGGAGAGTTTGCCTCAATGAAATATCAAATTGCCAAACGCTTCAAAAAAGATTTAGACAAAATCAATGATCGCAAAGTTCTTACAAAAGTTAGAAAATGTATTGAAGCAATTGGTACTTCTCAAACACTGTCCGAAATTCCAGATCTTGAGCCACTAAAAGGGTTTTCGGGATACTATCGCATTAAATTCGATTACAGCTATCGTATTGGGATTTTTTGGGATGGAGAAGTTATTGAAATCCTCAAAATAGAAAGTCGTGAGGGATTTTACAAGAATTTTCCCTGATCGCTTTATACATGGTTATCAATTGCCTAATCTTGGGGAGCCTACGAAACAATTGCAAGTGCTTGTTAATAAATTAATTGCAATGTGGAAACTGTAAATCCATGGTGACACGAAAATAATCTTAATTAAACATCTCTCTCCCAATGTGATCGCAAGTTTATCCAGAATTTTCATGATCGCTGGTTTAGGATTTTTAGGCAGTTATGGCGATTACTTTTATGACGATCGGTTTATCGCTGATGGGTGAGGGATTGACTCAGAAATTTAGGTGATTAGGCAGCGAATTTTATATAACCATCCCAAGATGGGAGATTAGGCAGAGAATTTTATATAACCATCCCAAGATGGGAGATTAGGCAGAGAGTTTCTGCTTATATAAGCTAATTAGGCAAAAGCTTGACTTTCAACCTATATATCCTATAGTCTGACTCTATAGAAAATTTCTGTCTAATACATAGCTGGACTGGCTATAATCAATTGTTGTCACAAGGGGTAGCAACTATGAAGATTGGTTTGATTAATGTCAATTTTCGATCTGAGGGACCGGAAACGTTAATGGGTTACATGACTCCTCTCCACCTTTTGGCTCTTGGTGGACCACTGGTTGATGAGGGGTTTACAGATGTAGCTATCATTGATGCCCAAAATGATGATTTAGATCTCAACGAAACTATTGCCGCAATTCTTGATCAAAAGTTTGAAATTGTCTTTATCAGTGCAATGGCTACAACGGCGGCTTCTCCGCTTGTTCTTTCTGTAATGAGAGGTGTTAAGGCGATTAACCAGAATGTTTACATTGTCACTGGAGGAGTTCATGCCTCGTATGAGTACGAGACGATGATGAGAGACTGTCCAGATTTAGATTTTATTGGAAGAGGTGAAGGCGAGCAGTTTGCAGTCGATTTAGTCAAATGTTTGTCAGAGAAAGGAGATTTGGGCAAGGTAAAAAGTTTGGTTTGGCGTAAAAATGGACAGGTTATAGTCAATGAAAAAGCTTCAAAAATTCCCGATCTAGATGTTTATCGAGTTGGATGGGAGCTAATTGAGGATTGGTCAAAGTATCGAGTTCCGATGACAGGAGAGTTGGGAGCAGTTGTCCAGTTTTCTAGAGGCTGTCCATTTACCTGCACATTCTGTGGGCAGTGGGATTTTTGGGTGGAATGGCGGCATAGAAGTATTTCTAAGTTTGTTGACGATTTGGAGATGCTTCGGTATAAATATGGAGTTACCTATTTCTTTTTTGCCGATGAGAATCCCCAAACATTACCAGAAACGTGGTACGGACTGTTTGACGAAATTAAGGCTAGACATCTTGACATTCACATGATCATGAATCTTCGAGTTACAGATATTGTTAGGGATCAAAAGCAATTACAACTTTATCGAGAAGCGGGTGTTGTAACGATTGACCTTGGAGTTGAGGCAGTTACGCAAGATCGTCTTGAGGAGGTCAATAAAAAGACAACAGTGAATCACAATGCTCGTGCAATTCAGTTGCTTAGAGATAATGGTATCTTAAGCATTGTTCAAACTATTGTCGGGTTCCCTGATGAAACACCTGAACGGCTACAATTAACCTTTGAAAGGCTGAAAGAATGGTCTCCCGACTTACTCCACTTTTACTACGCGACTCCTTTCCCATTTACGACTTTAGGATCTCGAATCACTTCAGAAGATATAGTCGAGAAAGACCTTAGTAAGTGGGATTATAGACACACAATTATGCAACTAAAGTACATGACTCCAAACGAGTTAAGGAATACAGTCAAGAAATTTACATTTGAGTACAATTTCAATCCCAAGAACTTCTTCCAGATATTGAATAACCCCAATCCGTATCTAAGAGAAAGTCTCATAAATGCTTTGTTCTTGATTTTGAAGAATAGAAGTCAGCTAGATTCTTTGCCAACGCAAAGTTCTACTATGTCAAATCTTGAACTTCTACGATCAACGTAGATGTTTTGTTAAGTCTTTAAATTCAGTTCAAAAGATCGGAAATACACCAAAAGCTTCGGATAGACGTGATTATGTTTACATCTTGGAAATGTTTTCTTTTTTTTGTGTTTCTGCTCTCTGTTGCTTTGAAGACGTTCTAATTATGCGTTAAATTTTTACTGGAAGGTACAAAAAATGACCAATACAAACTTAGATCTTGATGTAAGGCAAGATAGCTATCTACATAAAGGGGCAAAACTAGTATCTGCTATTTTGCATCCTATGACACTTTCATCAGCAGCCTTTCTCTTACTGATTATTACTAGTAATGTGTCCCCACAGGCAAAACTACTCTTAGTTGTAACAGCGACTTTCTTTTCATCTATAGTACCCATACTATTTATCTACACACAAAGAGATTGGATCAACACTGACGAAAGAGCAGAACGCTTTTTGCCGTTGATAGTGGGTATAGTCAGCTATCTTGCAGGTTTTCTTGTACTGATGGCAGTTAGCGCTCCTACTATCATTCAAGCATTAATGTTGTGCTATGCCACTAATACTCTTCTCGTCCTTTTAATCACAGCATGGTGGAAAGTTAGTGTCCATACAACTGCGGCTAGTGGTCCTCTAGTTGCCTTAACTTATAGTTTTGGTTCTTTAGTTTTTCCGTTTTATTTAATTGTTCCCTTAGTAGGACTCTCAAGATTAATTCTCAAAAAACATACTATCCTCCAAGTAATTGTGGGAATGCTGATAGGAATCATTGGTACGGCAGTACAGATACATTATGGCTTCAAAGTACCTTTTCCTTCTTTAGCGTGAGACCGTAAAAATAGTGCGATCTTGTAGGATGTGTTCATAAAATGTAATGCACCTTTTTAATATCAATAAAAGAGGACTAAATTTAATTTGGGAGTGGCTCGATCTGCACAAATCTGAATTATTGGAGAACTGGGAAAATGCCCGTCAAAGAAAACCTCTTAACAGAATCGCTCCCCTTCCATAAAAAGGAGCTATTGCTTCATGTTATCTCTGCGGAATATCTAGATAACTATCAATTAAAGCTCACTTTTAATAACGGAATAGAAGGGATTGTAGATTTAGAACAAGAATTGTATGGAGAAATCTTTGAACCCTTGAAAGATAAAAGTCTATTTCAGCAAGTGTTTGTAACTAGTCGGACTATAGAATGGTCAAACGGAGCAGATTTTGCCCCTGAATTTTTATTTGGAATTGCTTTCAATAAGCACTCGGTTAATGTGCCGATCTTGTAGTGAGAGCCAACCGAGCCAACCTTTATACTAAAACAAGGAAAGATTGATCAATATCATCAAAATAATTGCAGAATTTAGAGAGCCGAATCCATGACTCAAGCAATCACGCAAAAATCTCTATACGAGTCCGACTTCTTGCTTTGGACTCAAGAAACCGTAGCCAAAATAAGAGCTAAAGACTTTGATCATGTGGACTTTGAGAACTTGATAGAGGAGATCGAGGCGTTGGGACGTTCTGAAAAGCAAGAGTTAGAAAATCGGTTAGAGACTTTGTTAGCACACTTACTCAAACGCATCTATGTCGATATGCCTGATTGCTTTAACGGTTGGGAAAATACGATTAGAGAGCAGCGCAGACGGATCATCCTAAGACTCAAAAATACGCCTAGCTTAAAAACTTGTTGGGATGATGCTTTGAATGATGCTTGGTTTTTGGCTTTAGGTACTGTCAAAGATGAGTACTCAAAAAAAGGGTATCAATTTCCTGATACATGGCAGTTTGGACAGGATATCGAGACAATGCTAAATGTCGATTTTTGGGTTTGATTTTTGGGTTTAATTTTTGGAAATAGTGCGATCGCATCTGCACCAGAGAGTCGTTTAAGCTTTGACATATTCAGGTTGTAGCTCAAAGGTGACAAAAATTGATGGGTTTGCAACTAAGCCGAAGTCTTCGGGATTCTCGCCTTCTAGGTGTAAGCCAACTGCCTCGATGAGATTTTCGACAACTTCATCTAGGGTATGTTCCTGCGTGACTACCGATATTTCCAAGCACCCAGCAACATAGCCACCTTCTAGATTTGACCGAATAAATGACTTACAGCAAAACTCGATCAAACCCACCACAAGAAGGGTCGCAGGGCGAAGCCCTGCAACGGGTTTTATATTTTAATTTGTGGCGGGTTTGAAAACAAATTGCTGTAATATTTTGCTGAAGTTTAATATGACTTTTCATCAATGTATATAATTAACGCACTGTTGCCATGTTAACGCGATCACCGAGCTTGTGGTGCGATACTCCATTGCTGGGTTTGGGCTGCCATTTTTTGCTCCCATCTCATGATGCTGACATGGGATTTTTCGAGTACTCTCTCACTGGCTCTGATTCCCATCCCCTCACTCCTCATCTTCAGCGCTAAGGACACGACACTCGCTGTTGTTCTCAGTCTTGACATTGGCGTTCCTGCCCTTTCGCTAAATCGCTTGCCGCATCCTTTACATACATAGTTCTGGATGGCTTTACCATCTTGGTGATGATGTTTACCATTTTTGATGATTTTTTGGCTCTGGCAGTGTGGCATTATCCCCACAGACCTGCGCGGCGAAATGTCGCGATCGCTATGAAAATAGGTCATGAGGGCGATCGCCTTTACACCCATCAACTACATATTGCCATCTTTAACATTCCCAAGGATTAACCAGAATTAGATGGCAATCGCAAAAATCTGCAATATTGCGAGTTGCTAATACAGCATTTTTAGAAATAGCGATCGCCGCTATTTGGGCATCAGCTTGGGCGATCGGTTTACCAATTTGTCGCCGCAATGAAGCTAACTTTGCATATTCCAGAGCCGCCGCACTCGAATAAGTTGCGATCGCGAATTGGTTCTCTCTCAATTGAGGGCAAATCAAATCCACCTAAATTTGCAAAGCGCTGATGAATAGACTCACCAAGGCTCTTAGGAGTATCTTCTTGAGAAAGAGCCTCTTTGAGAATCACCCGCACCTCTTCTTCCATAGAACGCCCCAACCGTGCTGCTCTAATCCGCAGTTTTACCTTGAGCGCATCATCTAAATTCCGAATCGTAATATTAGCCATCATTGCCATCATTGATTGATGGCAATGATAGCATGGGTTAACTTGGAATAGTGGGGCAAGAAGCGTAAAGCGATCGCTCTAAAAATCTGTCGTGAGGGCGATCGCTTAAACACGAAATCCAGTGAACAACTGCAATTAATTTTTGTAGCTATAATGTGATATTTTAGGATTATCAACAATTTGGGATGATTATATGGATATTCTGGCTAATCTTCAAGAAACTCAAGCAATCCTCAATCAATTTTGGATCAAAGAGTTGTCTGAGGATGATCGCAAAGTTTATGAATATACCTGTAATTTTGTAGAAACCCCTGAATCTGGTCAAGAATTTAAAGCGATCGGCAATGTCTGTTACAAGCTTGGAGTACCTGCAACTCAGTTCGGCAATAAAATCATTACCAAACAACCAGTTAGCACCGATAAATTAAAAACTGATGATTGGGAAATTCAACTAAATGCAGAAAAAATTTTTAAGCCTAGCGATAACAATGAGCAGAAAATCCTTGAAAAATTAGAACGCAAATTTCTATCTATCAATTTAAAAAAATGGGGTAAAACTGATGTTGAAAATGCTGCGGATGGGGGCTTAATTTGGTGGGTCAAAGAAAATGGAATCGAAAAGTTTGGCAATGGATGGGAAGTTCACAAGGGCAGAAGAATAGATGTAATTATTAGTGCTTGTGGCAATTTATTTCTAGAAGTTGATCTTCATTACAAATTCTTTACTCCTTGGACATTGCATGAATGGCAAAATCAATACCCTGACTGCCCCATTGATTATGTTCATAACACTTACCAAGATAAGTATGGAAATTGCAAAACTTGGCGCTATGTCAGTGATTCTGAAGAAACTCCCGATTCCTTGAAGCTTCCACATTCTGGACAAAGTTTGGCTGAATATCATCTCAAGGAAGCAGGCGCAACTGAAGATCAAATCAGGGGATCTCGTGTTGTTTATGTTAAAAGCGCTAATGGTTATCGCAGTGATCAGCTAACGCCTCATTTATCCACTCGCCTTGAACCAAGCTTAACGATGGGAATGTTGACTTACATTTCTGACCATTCTCCAGATTTTGAGGAAAAAAGCAAAGCTCAAGGAGTATTTAAATACATCAGAAAATCTGTATCTAACCGATTGGGGGAATCTCAGAAAGCAGTAGCTAACATTGTATCTAGAATCTACAAATCAGATGTAGATCCTCAGCCAATTAGAGTAAAAGGCTACACATTGACAGACGCAAAGCTTTATGGACATACAGGTTCTGTTAATAGAACTGCTGATGTTAAATCTAAAGGCTGTGTCAGAGTTGGCGAACTTAAATTTGGCTGTTTAAATCTAGCAAATCAATCAGAAAAATATCCACAGTTAGTTGAAGACTGTTTAAGAGAGATTGCAAGAAAAAGTGAAGCAGAGATTAGGTTAGGCAAACCTAAGACAGAAGATAAAATGCCTAAAGGTGATCTTGAGCGCCAAATTTTTTGGCAAGAATGGGCAAAGGCTGGTGTGCAGACTATTTTAGTAGTCTCTCCTCGACTGTCGAGTTCACTCAAACAAAAGATTCGCATTGAGGCTTTGAAAGCGGGAATTGCAACCCAATTTATGATACCTACTCCTAAAGATGATGTTTATAAAGCAATGAATGTTGTTTTAGGGTTATTAGCAAAAGCTGGCTGGCAACCTGTTCGCCTACAACCAATTGAGCATCCACAAGCAGCAGATTTAGTGATTGGATTTGATACTGGCACAAATCGAGAATTATATTATGGAACTTCTGCATTTGCGGTACTATCAGATGGACAGAGTTTAGGTTGGGAAATCCCTGATGTCCAGAGAGGTGAAAGTTTTTCTGGTGAAGCAGTGTGGCAGACAGTTTCCCGACTAATTCTTAGATTCCGAGAGCATAGTGGACGCTTTCCTAAGCGTGTATTGCTGATGCGCGATGGATTAGTCCAAGATGGAGAATTTGATAAGACAATCGATAAATTGAAAGAAGAGAATATTGAAGTCGATCTAATTGGGGTACGAAAAAGTGGTGGTGGTAGAATGGGACGCGAAAAGCTTCAGGACGATCAGATTGTCTATCGCGATGCAGATTCTGGCACTATGGTTTTAATGCCAGATGAAAAATCTTTTTTACTGGTGACAACTCAGGCTCGTGCAGGAGGTAGTGTACGACCCTTGAGGGTAGTTCATACCTATGGAAATTCACCTTTAGAATTGTTAGCTATACAGACTTACCATTTAACAAAATTAAGCCCTGCCAGTGGATATAGTTCCTCTCGGCTACCCTGTGTGCTGCATTTAGCAGATAAAAGTAGCAAAGAGTTTCAGCGTATTGGACAGATGAGTATTTTACAAAATCTTAATCGTGAGAAGTTAATTGGAGTCTAAATTCATGAAACCTACAGTTATATATCTTCCCCAAGAAACCGAGCAAATCCTTGAGCAACTATCAGTACAAGGAGGAAAAACACCTTCGGAAATTATTCAAGAAGCAATCCAACTTTATGTTGTGAATAATAAAAAGAAGTTGCCTAAATGTGTTGGTATGGGCAAAAGCGGCATGTCCGATCTCTCTGAACGAGTAGATGAACTACTTTATCATTAGACCTGAAGGTATCGAATACTTAGAGCTATTACCATAATTAGAATTATAGGAAAAACACAATGATGAAAGGGAAAGAGTTTTATGTAGTCATCGAAAGAGATGAAGATGGAGTTTACATTGGTGAAGTTCCACAACTTCGCGCCTGTTATAGCCAAGGAGACACCATTGATGAACTAATGCTAAATATGCGAGAAGTCATTGAAATGTGTCTTGAAGAACTTGAAGATTTTACTCATCAAGTAACTCCCTAAGCAAATCCTTTAAATCGCAATCTTCTGGTCGTTTTTCATATTCAGCATGGGTATAAATCCAAGCTAATTTCAATCTGAAACGGAAACAAGCCAGTCACGGAAATCACTCCCATTAGTAAATTTTTGATTTTGAGATTCATCCATCGCAGACTGAATGGCTTGTGTCATTGTGGCATCATAGGCAGGGTGTTGACGCTCTATCTCATCTAAAATTAATTCATCATTGCCCGTATAGCTTTCTAGAGCATGATCAATTTGCCGATCTAGCGATCGCCTTAACTGGATTAACTCCTTCAGCCCTAGCTTAGTAATAATTTCGACAAGTGAATGTAAAGAAAAAGAAAAATTTAGTATTACTTGCGACTCTAGATCGGTCGATTCTATTGAAGATGCTGAAATTGATTCGATTAACTGTGGCATAAGTTTATAAACCCCTATGGCTCAAATCTTGCTTTCTAATATAGCGTAGCAAATCCAGCCTTGTCATCCCCTTGCAGACCCGCAAAGCCTTATAATAGTAAGACACTTAGTAATTTTTGCCGATCGCCAATTGGTCAAGCATTACCAAGCCATGCAAGGAGAATTTGATTAGCATATGACTGAAATCTTAGAAGATCGCATTATCCCCACAGACCTGCGCGGCGAAATGTCGCGATCGTATCTGGAATATGCCATGAGCGTGATCGTTGGTCGCGCCCTACCCGATGCCCGTGATGGACTCAAACCTGTACAC